>Ga0208265_100103_pt1 | contig 81383 bp, 81 predicted proteins | sample LakWasMet44_HOW7_2_FD_183882 | JGI IMG/M metagenome (GOLD analysis project Ga0208265, IMG submission 183882) | Freshwater sediment methanotrophic microbial communities from Lake Washington under simulated oxygen tension - Sediment Metagenome... | ecosystem: Environmental > Aquatic > Freshwater >... | reverse complement strand
CCATGATGCCGGCATTATCTATGGCCGCTTGGACGTCCATAGGAAAGAGTGCCTGCCATAGAATTATCGACATAGACGCGGCTTTTGAATTAGGCGGCATTCTCATGTTGTCCTACCATTCGCGTTTTTGGCTAGGCTGAAATCCGCCTGATCGGTGTAGACATTTCGATGCAAACTCTTGCTGCGTGCCTTTATCGTTAATCTTTTTTATGATCTCTGGTTTGCAATTTTCAGCATTAACTTCTGGCATGTCCTCTGTCGGAATATCCTTAGAACAGGCGCTGGCCAAAGCTGACAAAACGACTAAAAGAAAAAGATTATTTGGCTTCATTTATCCTCTCCTTACCAAGAACGTACTTGACTGGAGCGATAGCTTCCCTTGCGCAGTTTCTCGGCCGAGGCCGCTTCCTGAGCTTCGCGATCCGCTTCCGCCTGCATCCGCGTTGCCATTGCATTTTGTTGAGCCATCATGAGTCCACGAATCTGCAAGAGCTGGTTGGCTTGCTGGCTGGCAAATTGATTTGCGTATTGAAGAGCCTCCAAGCGCCCTGTCGCGCTTTGCGCGGACGATTGCAGTCTTTCAAGCGTTTTAGCATCTGATCGAAGGGCGTCTTGTTGTTTGTCCAAACCACGAAAAAGGGCATCGTTTGCTTTTTTCTGCGACTCTGACGCCAGGGTACGGTTTTGTTCCATTGCGGTCCGTTCCGCATCAGAACAGCCGGCCGACGAGAAGCACGGTGATTGTCGGTAATAGGCAACATCCTGAAACTCGCTTAAATAGTTGTCAATGCTGCCTAGCTCGGCCTTGTAATTGTTCAGAGTATCGACTGCATTCATCAGTCCATTGATGGTGGTCTGCGCTTGATCCCAGACATAGCTCGCTGGAGCCAACGAATTTTGTAGTTGGTCCATATACTGATCTATTTGCACTCTATATTCGTCTATTTGTTTCAGCGTCTGTAAATGGCTTTCAAAAGATGTCATAAAATTACTCGTCCAGTTTGCTCCGTCATAGACGGGAAATCCTGAGGAATATACCGGCATCGACAACGTACCGGCAATTAAGCCAACGAGGACGGATTTTTTAGCGGCTAAAATTTTCAGTTTCATGGTTTTTCTCATTAGCGTTAATAATCGAATGATCTATACGGTTTTGAAAATGTCATGTCTTTGGTGACAATCACGTTGAATCTGTACCCAGGCCGGATTTCCAGAGTTGGGGCAACATTCAAGTTCTTTGCTATCAGTTGGGCGGTCACTTGACCTAGCTGTTGCCCCAATGCCTGACTTAATGCACTGTTGGCGTTAGGCGCACCGTATAAAGTCGTTGTCTGGTCTTGCCGTTGACTGTATGAGGCGCCTGCGGTGACGGCAGACATGAGCAATGCTGATCCAAAAAGCCGGACATAATGATGGTTTTCTTGGTCATTGAAACCGGCGTACCCTGCACTATCAGCTCCCGGCATTGCGCCAATATCCATCGCCTTCCCGTCCGGAAAAACAATGCGTTGCCACGCTACCAGGACACGAGCTTGACCATAGGATACGTCGCTAGAATATGCGCCTACTAGGCGGGACCCTTGAGGGATCAATAGATGTTTTCCTGTCGGGGTGTCATACACACTCTGAGCAACTTGAGCCATTATTTGGCCAGGAAGATCGGAATTAATACCGGAGATTAGGGTTGCAGGAACGACGAAACCTGCGCGCAACTCATACGGCGTGCGCGGCGCTTCGGGCTTTGATTCGAGCTTCCAACGATCCCCATCGCTTCCCGAGAATTTTGTGTAATCTTTACCGCTACTATCAGCTGTCGATGTCTGTAACAGCGACGGGGCAGACGAGTCTCCTGATGCTTCACCGCCAATCCCCATGCTGCGAATCTGGGACAGACGCGCCTGATACGAGGCTGTCGGGTCCTGATGCCTGTTTGCTTCTATTTCCTGACGTATTGCCGCCATTCTCGCTAGCATTTCCTCGCGAGTTTTGGGTGCGGTAGTGCTTGGCGACGACCCGGCGCTACGCGGGGCTGTGATTTGTACGCCGGTTTTTGCTTTCACTGCTTCTTGAAACATTTGCAGTTTTGCCATGCGTATGCGATCTGCTTCGTCGTCATGTGGCATGGGATCAGTCGGTGGTCTCGGCGGTGCGTCCAAGTTTTCCGGCCGTGCAATGAGTATGGGAGGCGGTTCAGGTTCGGCAGGCGGTATCAATGGCGCGATCAGTCCGCTCGTCTGGTCTCCAGCAATTTCTTTAGCGAACATCGATGTGCTGCCATTGTGCAGGTGTTGTTCTTCTTTTTCATTTTGCTTAGCAGCGCGATCCGCCGCTACCAAGCCCATAATGACAAGAAATGACATCAACACACCACCCATGATGTACATGGGTAGATTGTTGACTCGCCGTACTCCTGCGCCCGGTGATGAATCAGGGTCCATGTGATCAATCTCTATCATGGCCTTACTCCTTGTGCGTCCAGTATCCCGGAATCACAGAACCATTTTGTTCAATGTACGGGCGAGTTAGAGATTCAGTTCCAACTAACAGAGTGAGGCGGTATATATTTGCGTCGTCGCTCCCTATTTGATCGAGCGCATAACGCAACGGTAGTATGTTGGCATCTGTTGTAGAGGGATCTTCGATTTGTTTAGGGCTAAACTCTACAATGGCATATCCGCTTTCGCGCAATCCATTGACCAGCGCAATACCGAAGGCATCTGGTGCCGCTTGCTTCAGTTCGAGCCGAGTTTTTGCCGGTGGCCATCGCCTGGCGAGCTGCTTCACTGCCTCGCTGGCGAACCAATTCTGCTGGTCCACGGTCGCGGATGGCAAATAGTTTCCATACTGTGAGGTCGTGGCGCACCCCGCCAAGGCAAGCGCGGCCACTGCCGCGAGAGTAAGCTTGATCATGTTATTTCCTCCGAGTGATGGCCACACGATCTTGATTGCCGCCGACACCAGCGATCAGAATTGCTTTGTCAAAAACGGTATCGACGATATAGCGATCGTTCTGGACGCGGTAATTGACCATAACGGTTTCGTCATCTGAAAATAAGCCGCCCTCATTGCGAATCACCAGCAATGTCGGCGCTTCGGTTTGCTCCATCTCCCCTGGCATTTGCAATATCGTCTTATGCCCATCATTAAAGACTCTAACCGGCTTCCAGGACGCAACGCCCTCAATGTCGTAATCAAAAAACAGATCCCCGAGGTACTCGCCGGTCTGAGGGATGGTTTTTTTCTCGTGCTCTTGTGATTCGCGAGTGCGAATATCATCCCACTTCGCAAGGGCATCTTCGGGATAGGTGAATGCCACCTGGGGCATATACTCGGTACGGTGCGAACGCAACTTGAAATGATATGTACGACGGTTTGTGGTCACGACTAGGCTGGTTTCCAGTCCAACATCCATAGGTTTGATGATGAGATGCTGAGTTTCCGTCGATCCAGTCCCCGTGATGGCGGGCTCCACTGTCCAGCGGGCCGTGTCGCCCAGATTGATCGAGTTGACCTGCTCCCCTGCCTGAAGGCTTACATCGCAAACTTGCAGAACTGCACAAACGATACTGGGCTGCTGTGCCCCAAAAAGGAAATTGATTGCTCCATTGGCGCCGGCCACTGGCTTTATAGCATTAGCGGTCCCCGCTTCCCATCGCTTAGCGATGGCAATTGCGGCTTTTTCTTGCGCGGTTAACCGCGGATTGTTTTTCGAAAAGTACTTGTCGGCTATGTCATCACCAGGAGCTGCTTGGATAGATTCCGATACCGCCATAACGAGAGCCAAGATTTGAATGATAGTTTTGTTGCTCATGGGAAAGTCTCATTAATTCATGGGATGATTGACCAGGAAAAATCACGCACATAGATCCCTAGCGGGTTATTGCGTAATTGCTCGTCAGTGGTCTGAGATGTTGTTTCGATGGTATATACGTTGACTAATGCCCGCATATTAACCGCTTGGCCTTTCATGACGCCTTGACGGTCACGCGTGGTTTCAGTCCATTCGACTTGCCAAGTATCCGGTGTCTGAGGGAGCACAGATTTGATCTCAACACTTACCATTTCCTTCGTTGCCCGCTTGAATGGGCTAGAATCTGCAGTGCCGTTTAACCACTCGTTCATCTTGGCCGTGGCCGGATCATTTGGAGATAGATGTGCATACACCCGGAAGACGGCTTTGCGCTGCAAAGCTACGTCAGGCGTTACGTACCGGGCATCGCTGACAAATTCCGATACCGAAGCGTGAACGACGCGCTGATCTGCTCGGCCGGCCGCTTGTACCGGTCCGACGGCGATGGTTTGGCCTAGCTTATCCACTTCAATCACGTAGGGAATATACTTTGATTGACTGCCGATATGGATTACACCGCCTACGCTGGCGAGGGCGATCAACAACGACAGGATGCCTACCACCTGCCAAGTCTGCCGCGACGAGACGACAGAACCGACATGCTCATTCCATGTGCGTCTGGCAGTTAAGTACGGGTTTTCGATTTCGAGCTTGGCAATCACAGGCTTATCAATATTCTGATGGCCCACTGCTTGTTTTTTGAACACGTTCATCTTGGTTCCAGGTAGTCATTGAGTTTCAGGCCACGCCCGGCAAGCCAAACATGGACCCACTCATTTCCATGTTTGGCCTCCAGGCTCTTGATCGCCGCAACGGATTCTTTGTCTGACGCGCCGACAAAAGACAAGGCAAGAGACCCTAGGGCGAGATCATAGAGTCGGCGCCCGTTCTCGGAAACGTAGTAATACTGTTGCTTTGGAATAGCTGTTGCCAGGATTTCAATCTGCCGTGCGTTGAGTCCCATTCGGCGATAGAGTGCTGCCGTGTCCTCGTCACGAGCATATACATTCGGCAAAAATATCTTGGTTGCGGTCGATTCGACGATAACGTCAAGGATGCCAGAATTGGCTGCATCCGATAGACTCTGCGTCGCCATGAGAACTAGGCAGTTCGCTTTCCGCATCACTTTGAGCCATTCTCTTATTTTGGCGCGAAATGCGGGATGTCCGAGCATCAACCAGGCCTCATCGAGAATAATGACGGCCGGCTGACCATGCAGTGACCGCTCAATGCGACGGAACAGGTACAGTAGAACCGGGAGAGCGTACTTCTCGCCGAGGTTCATCAGCTCCTCGATCTCGAACGCTGTGAAGTCGGAGAGTAATAAGCCGTCTTTTTCCGCGTCTAATAAATGGCCCATCGGGCCGTCTACGGTATATTGTCTGAGCGTTTCTCGGATCGCCGAGTCTTGGATTGTCACAGAGAACTCAGAGAACGTACTGGCACCGCAGGCATGCATACTCATAATCGCATTGCCAATTTCATTGCGCTGCGACGGGGTAGTGATCAAACCGTTCAACGCCAGGATAGTGTCGATCCACTCCATTGCCCAAGCGCGGTCCCCTTTAGTTTCGAGGAACTGCAACGGGCAGAAAGCCAAGCTGTCATCATCCGATGCAACCGAGAAATGCAACCCACCTAAGCCCTTGGTAAGTGGATAAATAGACATACCCTTGTCAAAAACATAGATCGACATGCCAGCATAGCGTCTGAGTTGGGCCGCGATAATGCCCAAATGGGTCGATTTGCCTGCGCCAGTCGGCCCAAACATGAATGTATGTCCGAGGTCGCGCACATGCAGATTCAGTCTGAATGGTGTTGCGCCGTGGGTTACGCAGTGCATGAGCGCAGGCGACAGCGGCGGGTACATTGGGCACGGAGCGCTTGCGCTGCCCGTCCATATCGTGGAGGTCGGTAGCAGATCGGCAAGGTTCATAGTATTGATAAGCGGCCTTCGGACATTTTCGACACCGTGACCTGGAAGGCTACCCAGATAGGCATCCATCGTGTTGATAGTTTCGATACGAGCCGCAAAACCGAGCCGGTTGATAGCTCTTTCTACCTGGCGTGCGGACGTTTCAATGCGAGATCTGTCTTCGTCCATAAGGACTACAACGCTTGTGTAATAGCCTTGGGCTACGATACCGCTATTCACTTCGGCGATGGCCGATTCTGCGTCTGCCACCATTGAAACCGCGTCCTGATCGACCGGTCCGGTGTTCGTATTGAATACTTGATCAAAGAAACCGCGGACCTTCTGTCGCCATTTTTTGCGGAACTTGTCCAGGTGTTTCACAGCCTCGTGCTGATCCATGAAGATAAAGCGCGACGACCAACGGTATTCGCACGGCAGCTCACCAAGGGCGGTCAGGATTCCAGGTGTTGACTCCAAGGGGAATCCCTCGATGGCGACAACTTGAATGAGGTTGCGGCCGATCTTTGGTACAACTCCTGTGCGCAGTTCTTGTCCTCCGATTACAGCATCCAGGTACATTGGATTGCTGGGCAGTTGTACGGGATGGTGTTGCCCAGTTATACAAAACTGAAGCCAGCTTAGAAATTCGTCGTGAGTGATTTCCGTTCCGCCTTCTGTGGTAAGCTTCTGGCCGAGCAATCGGGTCAACTTTACCGCCGATGAAAGCCGACTTTCAATATTTGATATTTCGCGCTTGAATTGGTCAATAAGGCTCATCGTGCGAGCTTTATGATCCGGCGTTTCTGTATTGTCATCAAACATGAGTTCAACGAATTTACGCTGTGCCAAGACAGGCGGAAACCATGTCAGAGTTAGAACGAAATACCCCTCGTACATCGCCCCCATGCGCTGAAAAAGCCGGCGGCGCTCTTCGTCTATAGCGGCAGAGACTGGATCAGGGAAATGCGACAAGCCCTGCTCCGAGTAGGAAGGCGCTGGCCGGCGTATAGCATCTATATGCACCATCCATCCATTTCCCAGGCCAACTAGGGCCTGGTTGATGCGATATGAAACCATTTCACGTTGTTCATCGGTGCTACTTGCGTTGTCATCCCCTTTGTAGAGCCAGGCGGCCATGAAAGAGCCGTTTTTACCCACGATAACGCCGTTATCAACAACAGCGGCATAGATGAGTAAATCAGCTAATCCAGCGTCCTTAGAGCGATGCTTTTTGAGTTTCAGCTCTGCATCGACAGCCCGGATACGAGAAAACAAAATGAGCAATAGGACGGCGCCAAGTCCAGCAATCACAATTGTTAATGCCTGGATCATTTGTATTGTCTCCATTGATTTTCAGTGTTGTCACGAAATGGCGTGCTGCGTGGGGCGTAGTACTTTTTATAACGTCGGCTCCGTAGGTAAACGTAACGCATCTTTGGGTCGCTCTTTGCCATTAGACGAAACAAGAACAGCGCGCTGATCCAAAGAATAATGCCGAATATAGTAGCCCTTAGCTCCTGAGCACTAAATATGAGCGCTCCCGCAACTAAACCCGAGAACATCACCATTTCACGATCACCGCCCATGAACAGGTTGTCTCTATTGCCAGCTCTTCGTATGGAAATGGTGCGTAGAGCCATGTTATCCAGCCTTTCCGTTGGAGACTGAAGTGCTGGCCACCTGTATCTGATCAGTCAGATATGCGATTTCTGCACCACGGCCAAAGAATGTACCCATCATGTTTTGTGCTCCGACCAACAACGCCATGACCAATACAATAAATATCAGTGTTCTAAAAAAGCCGTTGAGTTCACCGCCAAAAATCAAAACCCCGCCGGCAACCACGATGCCGATAATAGATAACGTAAACGCCACCGGACCGCTGACAGAGTTGCGCAGGTTGGTCAGCCAACTTTCATAGGGAAGCGAGCCGCCGGTTCCTTCGGAAGCAAAGGCCGATGTCGGAGCCAATATGGCGATCGCTAATAGAGCGATTATCCCCATGTAAAGGTAAGAGCTACGATTGTTATCGAATGATGATTTTTGCATAGATTTTTCTCCTATAGGGTTTTTGTAATGTATTGGCCAGCATGAAATCCGGTAACCTCAAGGATTTCCTGAATACGCCGGCCCTCCTGGAATCTGGCGATATGAACAACAACATGAACCGCCTCGCCAATAAGCGGTTCAATAGGTTTGGGGGAATCCGGGTGCATGCTGATAAGCATGGCAAGACGATCAAGCCCGGCTTTGGCATTGTTTGCGTGCAGAGTTGCGGCGCCGCCTTCGTGCCCGGTGTTCCAGGCCATTAATAAATCGAGAGCTTCCGGGCCGCGTACTTCTCCGACCAAGATTCTGTCTGGGCGCATACGCAATGTGGTCTTCAGAAGCATGGTCATCGTGACTTCGAGCGACGTGTGGTACTGCACGTAGTTCTCAGCGGCGCATTGGATTTCACCGGTGTCTTCGATAATGAAAACTCGCTCGGTTGGGTTATTAATAACCATCTGATTGATGATTGCATTTACCAGCGTTGTCTTGCCCGATCCGGTGCCGCCGATTACAAGGATGTTTCGATGCGCAGCAACAGATTCAATTAGCACCTGCCGCTGGTAATCCGTCATGATTCCGCACTCGACGTATTGATCCAGGGTGAAGATGGCTACCGCCTTCTTACGGATAGCAAATGTCGGTGCCGGTACGATGGGAGGGAGTTGGCCTGCGAAGCGTGAACCGTCTAGGGGCAACTCCCCTTCAAGAATAGGTTTTTGGCGGGTGACTTCTTTACCGTGATAACCGGCAATGGTTTCGATAATTGCCTGCGCCTGAGCTATGCGCATCGAGCCTATACACTTCATCGGCTCACCAAGGCGCTCTTGCCACAGCCTGCCATCGGCATTAAGCATGACTTCGACGGTCTTCGGATCATGCAAAGCCGCTAATAGATCTGCTCCCATATCGCGTTCTAGCTTGCGTTTGGCCCTTTCTTTGACACTTGCGCTATCGAACTTTTCGTTATTATCGGTCATCTCGGATTCTCTTAGTGTACCGCTTGCTTATAAATACGATATAACGAAACAGAAAACAATGCAATAGTTTATATCGCATCATCGTTTGATGATAAAGAATGGCAACGTGGAATATACTGTGGTGCTCAGAGGTAACTAACCCCGATCGACCTGGAGGACTTTTAGCGGCTAAAAAGTAGTTTCAGTTATATTTTGTAGATTGACCAAGACACCTGCTATTTTCTCTTCTTATGGTTAAGAGTCCCTTAGTTCTGACTAAGATTGTCTTAGTTTTTCTCTTGTTTCCTCACCCCACTTCCTGACAACAAATGCTTTGTGTTCTGGAAGAATAACCGATACCCTTTCATATCCAGGCGGCAGACTACTCCTCGCTTTTCCTCCAGCAAGTTCGTCTAAGTCTTCTTTGCTTAGGTCTGTTGACTCAAGTAATAATGGAAGAGGTACATCTAATGCCTCCGCAATAGACTCCATCACCTTTAACGATGGATTTCCATTCCCTGTTGTTAAATCAGAAAGAAACGAGTTCGACACTCCCGAGATTTCATGCAATTCTTTTTTTGTCATTCCACGCTCATCCAGGATACGCAAAATATTTGTAAAGAATATGTAGTTGTACACTGAAGTCTTACCTTGTTTGGTTAAACGACTTTTTAGCCGCTAAAATGTTATTGACTATACATATTTGTTTAGCTAAACTTGCCACAAGGGATTTGTTAGAAGCCCATGAAAGAGCTTTCCCGGCTAGCCAAGCCAATGAATACCATTAAACACTAAAAAACCATAATAATCACGCGGCAGGGAACCAAAACATGACAAAACGTACCAGCGGCCGAGATCAGAATGACAGCATTTCAACCAACGACCTAATCAGTCGGATTGACCGGGTGCGAGACCAACGCCGTCGCAACGAAGCTGAAGCCCAACCAGGGGAAATCTACAACGAAGTAGCAACACGCCTACGTCAGGAAAATGCCGGCACCATATCTTCAACTGTTCGCCGACCGCCAAAGCGTGACCAGCAGTTAGACCTTTTCATGCCTGCTCTCTATGACATAGGAACCAAGGATAGTCGCAGCATCATGGACGTAGCCGTTTTCCGCCTGTCAAAAAAAGAAAAAAGAGCTGGTGAAGTTATTCGATACGATCTACCAGATGGACATGTCGAGGTCTCGTCCGGGCCAGCCGGCATGGCATCGGTATGGGATTATGACCTAGTGCTGATGGCGGTGTCGCACCTCACAGAAGCAATGAACCGCTATCGGGACGGCAAGGGCGAAAAACCCGGCCGAGTGTTCCGACCGCACGTCGGAGACGTACTCAAATTCTGTCGACGAGCAGATGGAGGAAAGCAAAAAGACGACCTAGTGGCAACGTGCCTCCGATTGAACACAACTCACGTTGCCATGCAGCGCACGAAGAAAGCTAAAAACGGGCGTACCGTGACAGTGTCAGAAGGAGAAGCTCTTATTAGCCGATACAAAATCATCACGAACGAAAATGGGAAGCCTGAATACATCGAAATTGAACTTGCAGAATGGATGTTCCGCGAGATCGTGGAAGGAAAAAACCCGGAAGTGCTAACAGTCCACCCCGACTACTTCCTGATCGATCCAGGCATTGGTCGCTTTGTTTATCGACTGGCTCGACGGGCAGCCGGGAAAACGCACGCCAAATGGGCTTTCCAGACAATCTATGAACGCAGCGGCAGCTCCGGCACTCTTAAAAAATTCAATTTTACCTTACGCAAGCTGATCGAGGCCAATGACATGCCAGAATACACCCTTTCAGAAGAACCAGGACAGATTGGTCCCGTCCTGGTAATGCAATACCGAAGTGCATCCATCGCTACAGGCGAAGAAGAGATAATAGGTTCCTAATGTACGGGACACCCAAGCAAATTAGTAAAGCTAAACCATCTAATCGCATAAAAAGTTTTGCTAAACCGTTACTTAGACAGGTATAGACCATTGGCTTGTGGGTTGGACGTACATTAGGAACTGGAAGCCGTACATTAAGAACTAAAAATCGTACATTAAGAACCGAAAGCCGTACTTTAGGAACCGACAACCGCACTATGTATTTGTTTTATAAGATGAATATAGCGTTTTTTTTGTCTAAAACATAATAAAACTTATTTAAAACTCTAAAACCTTTCCCTCTGTGTATAACTCGGCAGAAATGCCGCAAAAATTGTCTATAAAACAATCACCATCTTTGTAAAAAGATGTAAGTAAAAAGTTCAGAGACACACTAAGGGAAAATCTGTATAGTATATATCGAAATTTTAGCGGCTAAGTTTACAGACGAGAAGGCACCCGTGCAATTTACATAGATTGGTTACATCTGGAAAGAGGAATTAACGCCAAAGAAAAGATTTTAGCGGCTAAAAACAGTCAGCATTATAAATCTAATAAAGCAAACGAGCTGTACATGCGGCGAGAAGGCGATGGATATTGAATTGAGATTGCCCCGGACTTCTCCGGGGCGTTTTTGGCTTGGCGCTGTAACACCAAAGCCGTACTTTCCCAGGGTGGGGAAGTACGTAATATTGAATACGTTAGCTCGTAGAGAGTCAAGCTATGACAAATATAATTAAGTTTCCAGAAAAGAAAGCTCAAGCTGTAGGCTCTGTTCAGGATGAGTCGACCAACCGATTAAACGGCATAGCAAAATCCGTTTTCGGCGGAGTTATTCGCTTCGTATGGGTAGCGATTGTGCTTACCTGGCCCATCTTTAAATGGGTGCTATCTCTCGACATTGTGTTTCAGATGTTCCATATGATCTACCATTGGAACACACCAGGTGTTTATGCCGGCTGGAATTTTCTGCTGCATTTTTTTGTACTGACAGCTCTCACATATTATGTCTCGATTTACAAACCGAAAGGTATTTAGAAAATTTTAGCGGCTAAAGAGATTGACTATCTTACATTGTTTAGCTAAACTCTTGCTCCATAGGCGGCTGTAACCGTCTTTTTTCAACATCAGGGTGTGTGGAGAATATATGGGTGTTATCTATGAAAAAAAGATTGAACGAGGCCCAGTTCCAGAAGGCAATCAAAGATCTGGAAATTGGGCAACAAACTGTAGACATAGCGTGGGGCGTGTTGGTAGAAGGAAGGCCACAAGCCGAGTATGCAACGACGCTGGGATTAAGCCGGGGAGCGGTATCTCAGGCAGTCAACAGAGTATGGGCAGCACACGAAGCAAACTTGCCAGTCGGTTTCGAACGAGTGATCGCAGTTCTACCGGAACATCAAGCATTCATAGTCAAGAAGTGGGCAGCAGACGCCGCCAAAAAGACAAAGGAACGAGCATCATGAAAACGCTAGTCACGGCCAACCAAAAAGGTGGAGTTGGTAAAACATCGACACTGGTACATCTGGCGTTCGATTTTTTCGAGCGAGGGCTGAAGGTAGCCGTGATTGATCTGGATACACAGGCTAATGCCTCATACACCCTACAAGCCTTCCAATCAGGTCTCCAGGCCAGCTCCATGTTCGGCGTCGATTCACTCGAACTGGAAAATAAAACCAAAGACAACATACCCGTAATTGCTCTTATTGAATCCGATGCAGGATTGGCAAATATGGAAAAAATGGCGCTAAATGAGGCGGGAACTAACTTTCGGGCCGCTATCGCTAACCTCAGTTCACAAGGTTTTGATGTGTGCTTAATTGATACTGCGCCGTCTCTTGGCGTCAGCATGGCCGCAGCGCTGTTAGCTGCCGACTATGTGATATCGCCCATTGAACTGGAGGCCTACAGCATTCAAGGCATCAAAAAAATGGTAACAACCATAGCGAACATTCGAAAAGTGAATCCCAAATTACAATTTCTTGGCATGATCCCGAGTAAGGTGGACTCCAGAAATCCGAGACATGGCCGGCATCTTGAAGAATTGGAACGAGCTTACCCTCAACTAATGATACCGACAGGAGTTGGACTACGCAGCAGTATTGCCGATGCACTAGCATCAGGTATGCCCGTTTGGCGGATAAAAAAAACAGCCGCAAGGAAAGCCGCACAGGAAGTCCGCGCACTGGCTGCTCACATAATTGAAAAAATGGAGATTTATTAATGGCAACAATCAAACCAATAATGGCTGGGCTTGGCCTAGACAGCCTTGGCGACTTATCAGACCTTCTGAACCAACCGGTAATGGAGGGTAAAACAAACGGCCCGCTGCAATTGTCCCTGGACCTGATTGACGAAGATCCAAACCAACCGCGTCATGCAGATAACCCAGGCTTTACGAAGGAAAGCCTAGCGGAACTAGCCGAAACCATCGAAGATCGAGGGGTGAAATCTCCAATTTCGGTGCGAGAACATCCAACAGCAGAAGGACGCTACATCATCAATCACGGAGCACGGCGATTCCGTGCATCACGTATCGCTGGGAAGGATGCTATTCCAGCCTTCATCGATAATGACTATTCCGAAGCTGACCAGGTCATCGAGAATCTTCAACGCAACGAGCTGACTGCCCGCGAAATTGCAGACTTTATTGGTCGCGAACTGGCTAAGGGGAAAAAGAAAAGCGAAATCGCCAGAGAGATCGGGAAATCCCCGGCGTTTGTGACTCAGCATGTGGTGTTGCTCGACCTGCCGGACCCAATTGCTGAAGCATTCAGCACCGGACGGGCCAATGACGTAACAGTCATAAATGAACTGGTGAAGGACTATAAGAAAAACCCTGAGGAAGTGCGTTTATGGTTAGCCGACGAGAGCCAAGAGCTGACGCGGGGGGCAGTTAAACTATTGCATGAATTCTTAGAAAACAAACAGTTGCATGATATTGACGAAGGTAATGATGATTCTACTACAGTAGACGAAACGCCTAGAAAGACCGGCGCCGAGGCTGGGGGTAGCGAGCAAAACCAGAAAAGTTCAGACACCAAGAAGGTAGAGAAGATAGATGATCCAGAAAAACTCAAGAAGGCCATTATTCACGTCAGTCATAATGGCCGCCTAGCTCGTCTGATACTAACTCGACGCCCACCAGCCGAAGGATGGGCCTGGTTGAAATATGAAGATGACGGGCATGAGTTCGAGGCCGATCTTACAACCGTGCAGCTTGTCGCATTACTGGAAGGATGATTAGCGCGATTAAGTAGTTACCTATTTTTTGTTCCGACCCCGCCTAGAGCGGGGTTTTTTTTGTCATTTATTTGTTAGATTGTTAGTTAATTTATTTGTTTATTTGTTTATTTGTTTGTTAGTTGTTATAATGGCATCAAGAAAAACAACTTATAAGGATACGCTATGAGACCCGTCGAATTCACCTCTGAAGAAATCGTTCAAGCTGGCCAAGAGCTTCTATCTTCTGGTCGGAATATCACCGGCTTTGCCCTTCGTAATAAGGTTGGCGGCGGTAATCCAAACCGACTTAAACAGGTCTGGGATGAGTATGTAAGCAGTCAATCAGTGACCAAGGCCGAACCGGTTGCAGAGCTACCTATTGAAGTGGCTGACGAAGTTGCTGCCGTAACTAAGGCATTGACGGATCGTTTGGCTAACTTGGCCGTGGAGCTGAACGACAAGGCCGTTAAAGCGGCAGAGCGGCGCGTTGCCGAAGTTGTGCGGGCCGCCGGCGAGCAGCGCGAGCAAGCTGAGCGCGAGCTTGCCGACGCATCGCAGACCGTTGATGACTTGGAGGCTAAATTAGACCAAGCTGAAGACAACGCCACGGAGCTGGCAAAGAAATATGCCGAGCTTCGGACTGCGAGCCAGGCCCAGGCGATTGAGTTAGCCCAAGCGCGTGAGCGATTGGCTGTCATCGTGCAGGAATCGAAGACCGCGCGTGACGAACACACGGCGGAACTATACCGGATGAATGCCAGCATCGAAGCAGAGCGCAACCGCCATCAAAAGGAAATCGAGCAAATACGCGCAGAGCTGGCCGACCAGAAAAAGACTATGAAGGCTGCCAATGCGGAACGCGATCAGATCCGTGCCGAGTTAGCTACAGTGAAGGCGAAATCAGAAGCTGCTGATCAGGCTAATCAGGAGCATCGCAAGCAAACAGAGGCAGAGACTCATCGAATCGTCGAGCGTATGGCCAAAACTGAGAGTGAGAGGGATGAGGCTCGTAAGGAGGCTAGAGATGCTCGTGAGGAAGCGGCCACTCTTCGAGGACGCATTCAAGCTCTGGAGGAGATGATGAGGCAAGTCAAATGACTATAGTGAAAATACCTGATCTTTTATAAGGATTCCTTTAAAATGGAATGTATATAAAGCCAGTCTCTAAGTGAGTACTGGCTTTTTTTGCTATGCTGGAGGAGCAATGATTTTACAATTAACCTGTGGGAGGTGCTTATGAAACAGCGCCTGTTGGTTATGAACGGGCAGCGCATTGTTCAGGAGGAGATAGAAGGAGTCTGGACGAATCAGAAGGTGGACAAGGCGGGTGCCCTGAAGCCTGGGATATACAACATTTATACGGCTGACAAAGCGGACAAGTCGAAGCAGTATGATGGGGTAATCGTCCATACGGACAACAACAATGTGTACCAACAAATAAATAAAAAATTTGCCATGCATTCGCGCCAAGACTTCGATACAGTGCCTATTATCGGAAGTGCGAAAAGCATCAGTTACAACGAGCAAGGTAAAGCAGTCGTTTCGACTGAAGCGGTAAAACTGAGTCGAGGGCTCTCGCGATAAATTTTTAGCCGCTAAAATTGATTTTTTCTGAAAAATGCCCGGTCGAGCCGGGCTTTTTTATCACCGGCTTTTCATAACGAGGCTAACAGAGCCAGGCTCGCTGCGAAGACGGTCATGATGGCTGCCGCCATGTTCATAAAGGCTACACGCTTCGACTCGCGGATCGGTGTGGTGATCTTTGATAATCCCGCTTCCACTTCTCGCCGTACGGTTTCAGCCGCCGCTTTTGCACCTTCCTGCATAATCTTCATCATTTCTTCACGACTCACCAACAGAGCCGCATTGAGAGTCCTTTCAGCCTTGTTTTTGGCATCATCCCCCCAGCGATGTGCGATGTCTTCCAGTTCTTCCTTGAACGTATTTAGAATTACTTGCTGGGCAGCCGCGCTGTCCTGCATCAATTTTTCATTAATTGTTTGCAGGATCAAAATCGGATCGTCGCGGCCCACTGCGATGCCGTGTTTTGCGGCTATTTCCTTGATAATTTCCTCAATCTTGTCGTCAGCCATCACAACACCGCCGTATTTTCCATTTGGCCATACAATTGGGTTCGAACGATCTTGAGTCGTTGCCTAGTCATGATCGTGAGAGATTCCATTGCCAAAGCTTCGTCGAATGTCATACGCTCTTGAAGCATTTCCGCAAAGTCCCGACCGTAAGTTTCTTCTTTGAGGGTGGGGATTTTAATGATAGCCGAGACACGTCCTTTGTTTGTTGTATAGGCTTTCATTTGCTCAAATCCTTTGCCATCGTGCTCGATGGCTCCCCAATATGGGTTCAGCCAAACCACAAACAAGCATTCGGCCGGAAATTGGCTAGCGAGCTGCGCAAAACCGCTCACTGTATCCAGTAAGGCCTGCCCGCCAGTGATGACTGTATGAACGACCAAAGTATGCCCCATGTCCTGGAGCAATGCAGGCACTTGGTTGCTGATCAGATAATGCGATAACGGCACGAATGAGCTTGCTCCATTGTCGATAATGACATCGTTTTCTGCCGTTGCAATCAACTCGACCAGAACATCGAAGTTCCGAGTGTTGATTTCGTCGCCGTCCATGATGTTCAGACGACGCACTTTCAGGGCTTTATACCCTTCAAATGTCGCGTTTACCGGATCGGTATCGATGCACAAAGGCGATTGGCCTTTGCTTATTTTATGTTGCGCAATGGCGGCCGCAATCATCGACTTGCCAACGCCGCCCTTGCCTTGTAAAACCATATGAATTTTTGACATTAGAGTAACTCCTCTTTCTTGGGTATTGCGTTAAATGTGAATCCGTTTAATGGATCGTCCTTTTTCTGTTCTACTTTTGTAGTTTTGGTCTTTTGAACATCCTTGCTTTCTTTCCCTGTAGAGGTCTGTGCGCCCGTTTTAGGCGTTGTTTTCGGATCGGCCTGTGTTGTGGGTTTCATGTGTCGACGAACGTGCTTACGGAACGTCTCGTAGCTGAACTTGAGTTTCCCTGTTTCGTGCATGTGCTCCCAGATCGTTGACAGGGCGTATCCTGCATCGATCGCCTCCTTCACGTTTAGACGTACAGCCAAGAACGCGACCGCGGCCGCATCCTGTCTGCGTTTCTTTTTTGCTCGCTTATCGACCCATTCAGCTAGTTCATCGGTGTAACTTTTCATTGCTTTCCTGTGGTTTCGTTTTTTGTTGCATCACTCTTGGAAAGTCTGTGTAAACCGCAAGGAATATAAAAGGATATCCCCTGTGTTTGCGTGCATTGTGGCTATTATAACCACAATTTCGATATAAACGATATTATATTTACGATATACAGAATTGTGGTGTATAATTTCCTTGGCGTAAACACCGCCGTCAGGCGGGCAGGATGTGTGAAGTAGGCCCACCGGCAAAGCCGGTTGTCCTACTTCACTGACCCTTATTCGCGCCGTGGGGCGCTCAACGGGCATCCTGCTCTGCGAGGCTGACCGGCTCCGCCGGCTTTAGAAGAGAGGTGACGATGGGAGATAAGAAGAAAACACGGAAAGGTAGCCCACCAATCAAGGTGTACTGTCTTCCCGAGGAACGCGATCTGATCGAAGCAAACGCCAAGGCGGCAGGTATGAGCCTATCGACATTTTTGTTGACGGTCGGACAAGGTTACAGAGTCACAGGAGTTGTGGACTTTGAGCAGGTTCGCGAGCTAGCCCGCATTAATGGCGATCTTGGCCGTCTTGGTGGCCTCCTTAAACTTTGGCTAACCAATGACGCTCGCACTGCTCGCTTTGGCGAGGCGACCATTCGAGCACTGTTGGGCCGTATAGAGGCCACGCAGAATGAAATGGGCAACGTTATGAAGTCAGTGATTCGTCCGAGATCCGAGCCATGATTTTTTTAGCGGCTAAAAAACAGGTGAGGGCGTCTTGATAGCAAAACACGTCCCTATGCGGTCACTCGGAAAAAGTGATTTCGCGGGTCTGGTGGACTATATCACCGACGATCAGGATAAGACCGAACGACTTGGACAGATCCAGGTAACGAACTGCGCCGCCGGCACCGTTCAGGCTGCGATTGACGAGGTGCTGGCAACCCAGCACCTCAATACGAGAGCAACGGGCGATAAGACTTATCATTTGCTAGTTAGCTTTCGGCCTGGAGAGAAGCCCAGCACCGACACCATCACAGCTATCGAAGAGCGTATTTGTGTAGGGCTGGGGTATGGCGAGCATCAACGGGTTAGTGCCGTTCATCATGACACCGACAATCTGCACATTCACATCGCCATCAATAAAATTCACCCGACTCGGAACACGATGTACGAACCCTATTATCCGTATCGTACCTTGGCCGAGCTTTGCACCGTCCTTGAGCGAGACTATAGACTGGAGCCGGACAACCACGAATCGCGCAAGCGAGTGGCCGAAGGTCAGGCCGCTGACATGGAACGCCATGCTGGCATTGAAAGCCTGGTTGGCTGGATTAAGCGGGAATGCCTGGACGATCTCAAAGGTGCACAAACATGGACGGAGTTGCATCAGATTATCCGCGAGAATGGCCTTGAGCTGCGCGAGAGCGCTAACGGCTTTATCTTCGCGGCCGGAGACGGAACGATGGTTAAGGCAAGCACAGTATCCCGCGAACTTTCAAAACCTAAGCTGGAAGCCCGGCTTGGCTCGTTCGAGGCTTCGCCTGAACGGCAAGCGCAAGCCAAAACCCGGCGAACATATCAGAAAGACCCGGTGCGCATGCGGATCAACACCGTTGAGTTTTACGCTAGGTACACAGCCGAACAGAAGCGCCTTACCGCTGCGCGGGCAGAGGCGCTGGCAAAGGCGAAGCGCCGAAAGGATAGGGCTATTGAGGAAGCTAAGCGTTCCAATCGCTTGCGCCGGGCGGCCGTCAAGATCGTTGACGGCAAGGGCATCGACAAGCGAGTGCTGTATTCCCAGGCAAGCGCCGCTTTGCGGGCCACCCTGGACACGATCCATCAGGACTACTTGAAAGAACGCGAACAGCTTTACAAGGGCTTCCAGCGCAAAACGTGGGCCGACTGGCTCAGGCTAGAGGCGGTCAAGGGCGACAGCGAGGCGCTGGCCGCCCTGCGATCCCGCGAGGCCTCACAGGGCCTTAAGGGCAACACGTTCCGTGCCGAGGGCCAGGCCAAGCCGGGCCATGCGCCTGTATTGGACAACATTACCAAGAAAGGCACGATCATCTTCCGGGTCGGCCTGTCGGCTGTCCGTGATGATGGCGACAAGCTACAAGTCTCGCGCGAGGCTTCCCGCGAAGGCCTGCAAGCCGCCCTCCGGTTTGCAATGGAGAAGTACGGAGAGAGGATCACCGTCAACGGCACCGCCGAATTCAAGGCGCAGATCGTGCGTGCCGCTGTGGATTTAAATTTACCCATCACCTTTGCCGATCCTGGTCTAGAGCGTCGGCGGCAGGAACTTTTGACCAAGGAGAAAGTGTATGAACGAACAGAATCACAGTTCGACCGAGGACGAACTGATAGACGCGGCATTGGCAGCACTGGATCAAGAGCCGTTGCCGACCAGCACGTTACCCGATCTAGCGGCGCCCGACCTGAGCCAGGCTACAGCCGAACAGCCAGGGCAACTGACGGCTTCTCCGAATTCAACGGGAAGCCCGACATTGGACGCCCTGGACGAAAGCCGCCGCCCCAAAGCCAGAACAGCTTGCGAACACTGTCCAGCCTCGGTGTGGTTCGCATCGCCAGTGGAAGTGAAGTGCTATTGCCGAGTGATGTTCCTGGTCACATGGAGCAGCAAGGAACCCAACCAGATAACACACTGCGACGGAGTGTTTTTGGGCCAAGAGTAAAACCAGATCAAATCATTGCCGCCAATAAATATATTGGCGAAAGAGAAAAAACGAAACTTAAAATATTCGATATAAAGAAACATTCACTATATAATGGACAAAATGGAGATTTTTATTATGGAGGCACCAGGAATGTCGATGGGCATGTTTTGGCGTTGCTTAAATATGGTGATGAAGTTGTGGTGCTACCTATCGATCAGGCAACGACTAGACGGTTAAAGCGAGTTGGGGTAGGCGATCCTGTTACGATCACCGCAACAGGTTCGATTAAAACATCAAAAGGGAGGAGTCAATGAGTCCTAAACACAATAATGCTGTTGGCCCTCAAGTACGGGGAAAAAAGAAAGGTAAAAAACTGTTACCCACGTTGGGTGTGCTTTCGCTTAGTGCGGGACTACAATCAGCCACGCAATTTTTCGCACATCAATTTAAATATCAGGACGTGCTTGGTCATCACGTAAACCATATTTATGCGCCTTGGTCGATCTTGCAGTGGGGGACAGAATGGTACAGCAAGTATCCAGATGAAGTTATGCGGGCTGGAAGTATCGGCATGATGGTTTCGACTGTAGGGCTGATGGGGGTAGCGATAGCGAAAGTTATATCCTCGAACTCGTCTACGGCTAACGAATTCTTGCACGGTTCGGCTCGATGGGCAGAGGAAAAAGATATTCAAGCTGCTGGCTTGTTACAACAGTCGCGAACTTTTCTTGAAATGGTGACGGGTAAAGACTCGCCAACCTCGGCCGGCGTTTATGTCGGCGGTTGGGAGGACAAAGATGGTAAATTTTATTATCTGCGCCATAACGGGCCAGAACACGTCTTGACTTATGCGCCGACCCGTTCCGGCAAAGGTGTCGGCTTGGTTGTTCCGACCTTGTTGTCATGGCCAGCCAGCACGGTTGTCACTGACCTGAAAGGCGAATTGTGGGCGTTGACAGCCGGCTGGAGAAAGAAGCACGCCAAGAACAAAGTGATGCGCTTCGAGCCGGCGTCAATAAATGGTGGCCTATGCTGGAATCCTCTGGATGAAATACGGATGGGCACTGAATATGAGGTTGGCGATGTTCAAAACCTGGTTACGTTGATTGTTGATCCGGATGGCAAGGGCCTTGATTCTCATTGGCAGAAAACTGCTTTCGCTCTGCTGGTTGGTGTAATTCTACACGCACTCTTCAAGGCTAAACATGAAGGTACACTGGCAACCTTACCATCAGTCGATGCCATGTTGGCCGATCCGAATCGCGACATTGCCGAGCTCTGGATGGAAATGGCGACCTACGGGCATCAAGACGGTCAGAATCACCTGGCCATAGGATCGGCGGCTCGCGACATGATGGACCGGCCTGAAGAAGAGGCCGGATCCGTCCTGTCCACGGCCAAGTCTTACTTATCTCTGTACCGCGACCCTGTTGTTGCCAGGAACGTCAACAAATCCGAGTTCCGCATCAGAGACCTGATGAACCACGACGATCCGGTAAGCCTATACATAGTCACCCAACCGAACGACAAGGCGCGCTTGCGCCCATTGGTGCGCATCATGGTGAACATGATCGTGCGACTACTGGCCGATAAAATGGATTTCGAAAAAGGCCGTCCGGTTGCCCACTACAAGCACCGGCTTTTGATGATGCTGGACGAGTTCCCCAGCCTTGGCCGCCTGGAGATCCTGCAAGAGTCGCTGGCTTTCGTTGCCGGTTACGGCATTAAGTGCTACCTGATCTGCCAGGACATTAACCAACTCAAGAGCCGAGAAACTGGGTATGGGCATGACGAGGCAATTACCTCGAACTGCCATGTTCAAAACGCCTATCCACCCAACCGCGTTGAGACGGCCGAACATCTTTCAAGGTTGACAGGGCAAACTACGGTGATCAAAGAACAGATCACAACCAGCGGCAGACGCACGGCGGCCATGATGGGGCAGGTGTCACGAACGATCCAAGAAGTCCAAAGACCTTTGCTTACGGCAGATGAATGTTTGCGAATGCCGGGGCCGAGGAAAAACGCAGAAGGCGAAATAGAGCAGCCCGGCGACATGGTTATCTATGTGGCTGGCTATCCTGCTATCTATGGCAAGCAGCCGCTTTATTTCAAAGACCCTATTTTCCAAGCTCGTGCCGCAATCGTTGCACCAAAGTTCAGTGATAAAACCATCACCAAGGACGAAGGTAAGGGGGTTGAGATATGACCACAATTAGCCATTATTTAAAAAACATTACCTTTAGCGTTGCTATTTCTGTCTTTTCTTTCGGTGTACTTGGGGCCGCCGGTGCCCGTATTAATACCACTAAGAGCATCCCAGTCGGCTTGTACTGGACGAGCAGCGCACTGGTAGAAAAGGGCGCTTATGTCATGTTCTGCCCGCCGCATGTCGATGTTTTCGATGAGGCCCAAGAACGTGGCTATATTGGGGCTGGCTTCTGCCCTGGTGGCTACGGCTACATGATGAAGCGGATTTTAGCCGCTAAAAATGACGATGTTTCGGTTGCCGATGACGGCGTGCGCGTGAACGGTGAATTGCTGCCATTCAGTGCACCGCGCAAGGCCGATACTGCCGGCCGACCGATGCCACTGTATAAAGCCGACCATTACACGCTGGGCAATGCCGAACTCCTGCTTATGTCCGACGTGAGCAACACATCCTTTGATGGCCGCTACTTTGGGCTGGTCAATCGTTCGCAAATAAAGACTGTGATTCGTCCGGTCATTACCTGGTAGGGAGAAAATCACAATGAGATTGTTCATAGCTGAAAAGCCATCTGTAGCAAAGGCTATCGCCGGCGAACTGGGCATCACTGGAAAGGGCGACGGCTATATCGAGTGTGGGAGCGATACCGTTTCCTGGTGTTTCGGGCACATGCTCGAACAAGCAGAACCTGACGAGTACACGGATAATGCCGTGCCACGCGGCAAAAGTGGCAAAAAAATTTGGCGAGTTGAAGAACTGCCCATCATACCGACAACGTGGATTCTCAAGCCCAAGGATGATGCAAAGAAACAGCTAGCTGTTATCGGCAAGCTACTCAAGGAATCGGTTGAAGTCGTCAATGCCGGCGACCCCGACCGCGAAGGTCAATTGCTGGTTGATGAAGTGTTAGACCACTTCCGCAACGGCAAGCCAGTGCGCCGCTTTTGGGTGTCGGCTCAAGACTCCGTTTCGGTGCAACGGGGATTGGCCGCACTCAAGGAAAACCACTGCTATGTCGGCTGGGCTGACGCCGCCAGGGCACGCCAGCGCGCCGACTGGCTGATCGGCATGAACCTCAGTCGCGCCTATACACTTCGGGCGCAGCGCGGAGGCTCCCGCGCCCTCTTGACCGTGGGCCGAGTGCAAACCCCTACGCTGGCACTGGTTGTCGCTAGGGATCGGGAAATCGAAGCATTCAAACCATTTCCCTATCACACTATCCGGGCCGAGATTCAGCACGCCGGCGGTTCCTTTACCGCAGTCTGGAAAGCCAAGGAGGATCAAGCCGGTTTCGATTCCGAGGGCCGTTTGGTCGATACAACCATCGCCAACGCTATCGTGAGCAAGGTGACTGGTAAGTCAGGCTCCATTGCCGAATACAAACAGGAAGCCAAGAAGCAGAACCAACCTCTTGCCTTCGCGCTTTCCGATATTACCTTGCTGGCATCAAACAAGTTCGGGTACAGCGCGGAGGATGTGCTGAATGCCTGTCAGTCACTTTATGAAACCCACAAGATGACATCTTACCCTCGCACCGATTGCGCTTATCTGCCTGAGTCGCAGCACGCCGACGCACCTCGCGTCTTGGATGCGATCAAGCACATCAACCCAGAGCTGGCCGGTACCGTGAACGGCGCCGATCCGCGCATCAAATCCAAAACTTGGGACGACTCAAAGATTACCGCGCATCACGGAATCATCCCGACGATGCACAAAGGCAGTAAAGCGGGACTCAGCGACAAAGAACGGAACATCTATGAGCTTATCGTCTTGACCTACCTCGCGCAGTTCTACCCGGTGCATGAATACATGCAAACCACCGTGGGGGTGGATGTCGAGGGCGAATCATTCAGCGCAAGCGGAAAGGTTGTCACCCATAACGGCTGGAGGGATGTGTTTCAGGAGTCTGACGACGAGAACGGCAAAGATTTAGAAGAGGGTGGCAGCCAATGTTTACCAGCGATGAAGAATGGCGACGACGTGACCTGTATACAGGCCACTCGGAAGGATTCCAAGACAAAGCCGCCGGCACGCTTCACCGAGGGTACGCTGATCCGTGCAATGGAGAATATTCATAAATTTGTGTCAGACCCAGAACACAAGAAGATGCTGCGCGATGGCGACGGCATCGGCACGTCAGCAACACGGGCGTCCATTCTGTCCGAGCTGAAGCGCCGTGAGTTTCTTGAACTCAAAGGCAAGCAGATCGTGAGCACGACCTTGGGCCGCAGCATCATCGACGCACTGCCCGAAGTCGTGAAAAGCCCAGTGTTGACCGCCTTGTATGAGCGCATGTTGAAGGGGATCGAGCAAGGCACCGCCGAGCTGAACGCCTTTATCGCCAGGCAAGAGGCTTTCATCCGTGACCAGGTGACGAAAGCCAACGCCGGAGCCGTAACCATCTCCGGAGCTAAAGAAGCTGTGCCGGTATCCTCGCTGAATAAGTGCATGACTTGCGGGAGTGGCCTTTCGCGGCGGCCAAGCAAGAAGAAAGGGCATTATTGGTGGGGATGCAGCAACTTCCCTGCCTGCAACCAAACTTATCCAGACCTAAAAGGGCATCCTGACTATGGCAAGGGCCGTAACAACATTGAAATTAAAAGTGAATGAGAGGTGAAACCATGACGAATAGTACAGGTAATGATGATTTGAATGAAAATACAGGATTCTCTATTGATGGAGAGGCCGCTGATTTATCCACGCTCATTGAAAAACTGAGTGACGCAGAAACGACACCGGGCTTTGAGGCAGAGTTTGATCCAGATGAAGCCGATAAAGCCGGAGCTTTTGCAGAAAACGCTATTAGTGAACAGGATGCGTTAGAGAGTAGCGCTGACTTGATAGACCTTGGGTAGTCGAATATGGCGAAGCAATCTAACCCGGATCAATGGGATTTATTTGATGATTGGCTTGTTTCCGGAGATGCGGAAGTATCCCGGGTTATTCAAAAAAAAGAGACGGACTCATTAGCTGTCCCGTTTGATAAATCCCGCTATGTTCTCGCGCTGAATTTAGCTCAAAAGCTGGACAAGGATGGAGAAATAACAGCGAAGTTCTTGACTGATGAAGCGAATCGCGCCTTCGGCGGCACGCAGGCGGAAGGCGTCTACTCTACGAAGGATGCTTACGATGCAATGGAAGGGGCTTTTAACATCCATCTTGGCAATACTGAGGATGCCGACTGGACTGAACAAGGCGTGGTATGGGCAAAAAACAAAGCGAATGAGCTAACTCACCGTATTCAGAAGCTTCCCACGCAGACGCGCCGGGATGAGGAAATGGATGAATTTCAGCAATTCAGCACACCTCCTGCATTGTCATTTGTCGCCAATTGGGTAGCCAATGTCAATCATGAAGATGTGATGGTAGAGCCATCGGCAGGTACTGGCGATTTGGCAATCTGGTCAAGAATTGCCGGGGCCACGGTCGTGCTAAATGAGTTGTCACCGCGTCGGCAGTCATTATTGGCCTCAGTGTTTCCTCAGGCAAGACTCTTCAAAGAGAATGCCGAGCAGTTGGATAACGTATTGCCGAGCGATATAAAGCCTTCTGTGATTGTTATGAACCCTCCATTTTCATCGACTGCAGGACGTGTACAGGGGCAACGTGACACATCAAACGGAGCCAGGCACATAGAACAGGCGCTGAAACGATTAGAGAATCGTGGCCGTTTGGTGGCTATTGTCGGTAACGGCATGGCTGCTGATAGACCCGCCTTTAGCAAGTGGTGGGCAGACATAAAGAAGAAATACAACGTTCGCGCAAACATTGGCATATCAGGTAAAGAGTATGCGAAATACGGCACTACGTTCGACAATCAAATTTTGGTAATCGATAAAACCGGCCCAACTACACAGCCAGTTTTGACCGGCAAAGTCGAGTCGGTTGCCGATTTACCTATGCTATTGGAGAGTATAAGAAATGAGCGTCAAAGAATTGAATCAAGAACCGCTGAACCAGCAGGCATTGAAAATACTGGCTCAGTACAAGATCCCATTCAATCCGGAAACCGAATTAGCGAGCCTGGTGTTGATACGGACGGCATTGGAGTCGAATCTATTGGAGACGGGACCGATACAGGAGCCGTTATTACTGATGGCCAAGTTGGCGGCGAATCCGCAGCTGGCAATGTCGTTGATGACGGAATCGGAGCCGGGAGTCGAGTTCAAAGTGGATCTAACGGACGCGGAAACACTGGAGGAAGCGGCGGCGATGATACTGGAAGAAATAGTGGCATCACTGAGGGCGACAATGCCACAGGGATTGCAGTAGAGGCTAAAAGCGGAGAAGTTTCAGAGTTCACCGATTCAGTATTCGCCAATTACACGCCACAACGTCTTACTATTAAAGGTGCAAAGCCGCATCCAGGTAAATTGGTTCAATCTGCGGCAATGTCGGCAGTCGAGCCACCTGCGCCGTCTTATGCGCCGGTATTGCCGAAAGGATTGGTCGATATAGGATTGCTTTCCATTGCTCAGCTCGAGGCCGTAGTTTATGCCGGCCAAGCACACTCTGAACTATTGCCAAACGGATCAAGAAAGGGATTTTTTATTGGTGATGGTACTGGCGTAGGCAAAGGCCGGGAAATATCCGGCATCATTTTGGATAACATGATGCAGGGCCGTTCTAAGGCGGTCTGGGTTTCGTTCAACGAGGGTTTGATTGAAGACGCTCGAAGGGATTTTGCTGGAGTAGGCGGCAATCCCAACAAGATTTTCTTTCAGGGTAAAACCAAGGCCGGTAATGAGATTAGCCAAGAAGATGGCATTCTGTTTACAACCTATTCAACACTGCGGGGCGGCGAAAAAAAACAGGCCAATGACCTGGGGCAACAGGGCGGCAAAACACGCGCTCAACAGATCATTGACTGGTTGGGAAAAGATTTTGATGGTGTGATCGCGTTTGATGAAGCGCATAGCATGGGGAATGCGATTGCAATCAAGGGCAAACGAGGGGTTAAAAAACCTTCGCAACAAGCGATAGCAGGCATCAATCTGCAAAGAGAGTTGCCCAATGCGCGTATCACCTATGTGTCGGCCACCGGCGCTACTGAGATTAGCAATTTGAGTTATGCAGATCGGCTGGGATTATGGGGCGAGGGAACGCCATTCGCCGATACAAATTCTTTCATAAACGGTGTATCAAAAGGCGGTATAGCGTCAATGGAATTGATTAGCCGGGATATGAAAGCTATGGGCATGTATCTCGCCCGGTCACTGTCCTATGACGGGGTGAGCTACGAACGTATGGAGCATACCCTATCAGACCTGCAAGAAGATATTTACAACGAGCTGGCCGGGGCCTGGCAGGTCGTCCTAAATAATGTTGAACAGGCATTGGAAATAACCCAGGCCGGCAAGAACGGTAATGGGAAAAGTGCGGCAATGTCGCAATTCTGGGGCGCTCATCAGCGTTTTTTCAATCAAATCATCACTGCGATGCAAACGCCTCGCGTGATCGACGATATTCGTGAACAGCTTGATGCCGGCAATGTTGCTGTCATTCAGTTGGTCAATACCAATGAGGCGGCCCAGGAACGTATTATTGCTGATGCAACGGCCAATGACGCGGCTCTTGAAGACCTTGATTTTACCCCTCGGCAAATGCTGATGGACTACGTTCGCAACGGTTTTCCCGTTGCAGCCTATGAAGAGTCTAAAGACGAGAACGGTAACACCGTTTATCTCCCCGTCAAGGACTCGGAAGGGAATCCAGTATTTGATCGCGAGGCTATTGCCTTGCGCGATGCATTGCTTGAAACGCTGCAACAAATCCGGGTGCCGGAAAATCCGCTCGATTCGATCATCAATGCCTTTGGTTCCGATCGTGTAGCCGAGATTACTGGCCGTAGTCGCCGCTTTGTTCAGACGCGTGACGAAGAGGGCAATCTGAAAGTAGTTGAAGAGAAGCGGGGTAAGAATTCCTCAAGATCCGATGCTGAAGCGTTCCAGGCAAATAAAAAGGACATATTGATTTTTTCCGGAGCCGGCGGAACGGGGTACAGCTTTCATGCCGATAACACAGCCGAAAATCAGCGCAAACGTATTCACTATATTTTGCAGCCAGGATGGAGGGCCGATTCCGCGGTACAGGGCTTTGGTCGAACACATAGGACTAACCAAGCGCAAGAACCTCATTATGTGCTGCCTACGACCAACCTGAAGGCGCAAAAGCGGTTTGTATCATCTATTGCTCGCAGACTGGATCAGTTGGGCGCCTTGACACGCGGCCAGCGAGAGGCGACCAGTCAAGGCATGTTTACGGCATCCGATAATCTCGAAAGCGAATATGCCGCTACTGCGCTGAAGAATTTCTTTGGCGATCTTTATCGCGGCAAAACCGACCTGTCATTTCACGATGTCACAAAGCAAATGGGGTTGAGTCTGCTTGATGAAAATGCTTCATTGAGCGAAAGCAAAATTCCAGCAATACCACAGTTTTTAAATCGACTGCTATCACTGAAAACCGATATGCAAAATGCTGTTTTTGGCGAGTTTGAAAGACGGCTCGTAGAAGCCGTTGAGTACGCTAAACAACGCGGTTTATATGATGTCGGCTTGCAGACTATGACCGCCTTGAGCATCCAGAAAACACGCGATGATGTTGTGTATGAAGATAAGAACACCGGGGCGCTAACTCGATATGTCGAACTGGCCGTCACCAATGAGATTAAATACAACGCTTGGGAAGAGGCTAAGAAGATATCTGGATTTAGGCGCAACGCCGATGATTTAAGCGGTTGGTTTGTTTCTGAATTTGGCAAAAATAAGGGCGAGGTCATTTTTCTTTCTGATATTGGCGAAAGGATCAATTCGGAAGGCATATCGGTGCGTCGTGGCGTTCTGCATACGATCAGAAAACAGGGACACAGATACATCGATAATGCCGATGTTATTCATCGCGGCTATGACTATAGAACCGTTGTGACTAATGGCGTGGGTAGTTTCCAGAAGGTCACTCTTACCAGGTCTATTGATGAAGCTGAGGCCGAGAAGCTTTGGAAAGAACAAGTCGCGAATGCACCGAAGACTGAGACCAAGACCGAACGGATGATAGTCGGCGTGATCCTGCCAATATGGGATCGTGTCGAAGGATCGGAAACCATCAAACGCTTACAGACTGATGACGGCGAGCAGCTGTTAGGCCGTATGTTGGGACAGAAGGCAGCGCAGCAAACACTCAAGAATCTTGGCCTTAATTCCGGCATTGCCAATATGTCGGCCAGTGATTTGTTTGAGGCCGTCAAAAAAGGCAGCAAGGCCATTCTTTCAAACGGATGGGAAATTTCCACGGCGAAGGTTAATCACGAAGACCGCATCGAGATAAAGGGCCGCGGTCATCTGACGGATGCTGAAAAACGGGTATTGAAAGAGCAAGGGGCATTTTCTGAGCGGATAAATTGGGTCGATAGAGTCTTTATCCCCACTGGCGTAAATGGTCTCTCCGTGTTCGAGCGCATTACCGCATCGAAGCCGGTGGTCGATTTGATCGAGAAGAACGCCAACAAGGAAGTTAATGGAAACGAGGAAGATCAGGACTATGGCGTCCCTCAACAAGTCGTGTCAGATTCAGTTATTTCAAGTGCAATTCCAGAACCCGCTATTAGCGATTCAGTTCAGAGCGTGAGCGGTGGCTTACAAACTAATCGAAATAACCATCAGGAGGCTGTTCCAATGGATCAGAAGAAGAAACCATTTCATGAAATAGTTGCTGAGAATCTAATCAGACAGCTCGAAGCGGGCACTGCTCCGTGGCAACGACCGTGGGATGCCGGCGAATCAGGCTCTTTCTTACCGTATAACCCGACGACTGGCAACCGGTACAAAGGGATCAATGCGTTGCATTTGATGTCGCAAGATCGTGACGATCAGCGTTGGATGACATACAAGCAAGCTTCTGAGGCGGGTGGCCAAGTCCGGAAGGGCGAGAAAGGAACGGGTATTCAATACTGGAAATTCACTGAAGAACATACCAAAAAAGACGACAATGGGAATCCGGTGTTAGATAGCGAGGGAAATCCGGTTAAGGTGATCGTTCGATTGGAACGTCCGCGTGTTTTTTTCGCAACTGTGTTTAATGGTGAACAGATTGACGGCTTACCGCCAATCGAGAAAAAAGAACTGACCTGGGCCCCAGTTGAGCGGGCCGAATGCATTTTATCGGCTTCAGGTGCCAGTATTCATCACAACGGGGGTGGCAGAGCATTTTATCGACCATCTACTGACAGCATTCATTTGCCTGATAAGGGCCAGTTTCCTAGCGCAGACAGCTATTATGCAACCGCATTGCATGAGCTAGGCCACTGGACCGGGCACCAGTCGCGACTTGATCGCGATCTTGCACACCCCTTTGGAAGCGAAGGGTACGCCAAGGAAGAATTGCGAGCCGAAATTGCCAGTATGATCTTGGGTGACGAGCTTGGGATTGGCCATGATCCAGGTCAACATGCGGCTTATGTCGGATCGTGGATCAAGGCTCTTAAGGAAGATCCTTTAGAGATATTTCGTGCGGCGGCTGATGCTGAAAAGATTCATAGTTATGTGTTGGCGTTCGAGCAGGTGCAGGATCAGCGGCAAATGAACGATCTAAGGCAGCCACATGAGATGACGTTAGCTGAATTTTTTGCTCAGGTTACCATTGAACGGTTAGAGAATCATGGCCGAAAGTGGAATGTGACACTTGGCGACTACTCGGCTTTTTCAGACGCCGAAAGCTCTGATTCAGCTATTGCTGACGTGCATCGTGCGGCCGTCAATAATGCACTTTATCTGAATTCGCCCGATGCTACAGTTTTTGGTGGTAAACCCTCTCTTCCGCCGGCGGCCGTGTTGGCCGAGTACCCAGAACTGTTGGCGGAATATCCCATCCAGCCGCAAGCGCAGGAGATAAACATGACGGGCGAAAAGCAGCCCCAAGATAATCCACAGACCCAGGAGGCGGACATGCTGGTAAACGTTTCTGACGGAGATATTTTAGCCGCTAAAAGAAATCAGATTGCGCAATTGATTTACATCAACGTGCCTTTTAAGGAGAAAAACGAAGTGAAACAGCTTGGAGGGCGTTGGGATAGGCAGCAAAAATCTTGGTACATTCCCCCAGGCGCCGATTCCTCACTTTTCCTCAAATGGACGCAGCCAACTGGTACGGCTGGTGAAGCGGAATCCCAGGTTTTAGACAAAGGCCAAGTGAACAATCAGGATCGTATCTATTTAGCCGTGCCTTATGGCGAGCGAAGCGCGGCCAAGGCAGCCGGTGCTTTATGGGATAAAGCCGCGAAGTCCTGGTATGCCGGCCCCGATACCGACATGTCAAAACTCGAACGTTGGAAGCCTGACAACGTTCCAGATCAGCAAGGCCCGGCGATAACGCCAGAAGAGGAATTTGCCGAGGCATTGAAGTCTTTGGGGTGCATCGTGACAGGCAAACACCCCATCATGGATGGCAAGAAGCATCGAATCGGCGTCGAAGGCGATAAAAAGGGCGAGGAGGCCGGTTTCTATGTCGGCTACCTGGATGGCCATCCTGCCGGATACATCAAGAACAATCGTACCGGCATCGATATTAAATGGAAATCAAAGGGCTATGCTCTCGATCCCCAAGAAAAAGCCAAGTTACAAGCCGAAGCTGCAACCAAACTCGCAGAACGCGCCGCCGAGCAAGACCGGTTGCATGAGGCAACCGCGCAGCGTGTCAGCCGACGAATGGAAAGTTTGGCGCCAATTATCAAGCCCACTCCCTACCTGAAAGATAAGGACATCCAGGCGCATGCCGGTGTTATGACTGATAAGCAAGGACAGAAGACTTACATCCCGGCTTTTGATGTAGACGGCAAACAGTGGACAATGCAGTACATCCAAGAGGACGGAACGAAACGGTTTGCCAAGCATAGTAAGAAAGAAGGTTGCTTCCATCCGGTCGGTGGCATGGCTGCTGTTGCGGCGGCGCCTGTCCTGATCATTGCCGAGGGCTACGCCACGGCGGCCAGTTTGTCCGAGGCGCTTGGCCATGGCACTGTCGCGGCCTTTGACTCTGGCAACCTGCCGTACGTTGCTCGCGCACTGCATGAGAAATTCCCTGATAAGCCCATCATCATCGCTGGCGACGACGACAGACATCTTGAGGCAACTCAGGGCATCAATCCTGGTCGTGGGAAGGCCGAAGAAGCCGCCAAAGCCGTAGGTGGTAAGGCGATATTCCCAATTTTTTCTCCTGGTGAGCTTGGGGACAATCCCAAGGCATTTACTGACTTCAACGATTTGGCCGGAAAAAGCGAGTTGGGCAAGGCGGGGGTCAAACGCCAGGTTTTGGCTGCTATAAGCAAGATGCTGCTTATTAATGAGGATCGGCAGCAAGAGCAATCACAAAAATTTGGTCAAACGCAGAAGATGGAGCGGAGATCTCAAAGAGCCGTTCGAATAGGGTAAAAAAATGAGTTCCCCACATCCGTGGGGGTATCGCGTCATAAAGCTTATGCGCGAGACCGACTTTGCCGTTTCGAGCCGACTATACTAAGACGATAGGATAAATTAACTACAACCCCCCAATGCTTATGATTTCACCAAGACTGGTAGCGAAAATAGAACAAGAAGAGCCAACGCTTCATCTGGCAGTATTGATAGATGCCGACAACGCTCAAGCAGTTGTCATAGAAAATCTCCTTGCTGAGATCGCCAGATTTGGCGAGGCCACTGTAAAAAGGATATATGGCGACTTTACAACACAGACAAGTTCTTCTTGGAAAAAAGTTTTACAAAAGTACGCTATTAAACCTGTTCAGCAGTTTGCTTATACAACTGGAAAAAATGCTACCGACAGCACGATGATTATTGATGCAATGGATTTGCTTTACACGCGCAAATTTGATGGGTTTTGTTTGGTTACAAGCGACAGCGATTTTACTGGCCTTGCTATGCGGTTACGAGAAGAAGGGCTTACTGTTTTTGGATTTGGAGAGAAGAAAACTCCAGTGGCATTCCGGAATGCCTGCCATAAATTTCTTTTCACAGAGTTGCTACGCCCGTCTGGTGAAACAGAACCCTCTGTTAATCCCGCTAAAGTCGAAAACGTGCAATATATCCAGGCTCCTCAGCCAGATATAAAAGAGTCAAGCGTAGAGTTCCCAACAAAATTCCTTCTAACCGCTCTGGATCAATCGATCGATGATTCGGGATGGGCAAACCTGGGTACTTTCGGAAGCTACTTGACTAAATTACAACCGGACTTTGATTCAAGACTATTCGGCTTCAAAAAGCTCTCAGATTTAGTCAAAGCCAAGACTGATTTGTTTGGGATTGAGGAAAGGCAAATCGAAGGCTCAAACAATAAAGTTTTGTACCTTCGAGCCAAATAAGTTAAATGTGTAAAAATCTGAACTCGACCTGACAGGCTCAGAAGAAAGTTTAAATTTTAACTTACATTAAAAATTGATCGTCTCAGATCGGCCGGCCATCACCAGACCTTCGGCGCATATTCTTCAATGGCATTTGTGCGGATGAAAACGGTCCTTTGATGTTTAACGCGACGATGAGCGGCTCCTGAGCGCGCAACGCAGAAGCATCTGCTCGATTGTCTAGTTAGCCTCACTTTAAAGTTCTCAGATGGAATCTGAGGATCTCGAGGCTATTCTCTATCTGGGTGGAGATATCCGCTTCGAGAGGCAAAAAGGTTTCATGACTTCTATCGGATAAGCGCTGGCAGAGTTTGCCCACCTCTATTAGCTGGAGGATAAGTTCTGACTCCTCTTTGCAGGCGATCTTTTGACACCATAGATGGATCGCTGCTTTTGACAATCCGGTAAGCTGTTTGGAAGGCGGCACATCTTTGTTTACAACGTTAAGGACTTTCCGCTCAGCAGTCACTTTATTGAGAAATGAATTCTTCATATCGCATTCCTTAGCTCCTGAACCCACGCCGCAATTGGCGCGCGTAAAAGAGCCTGTGAGACATGTTCCGTCGGAATAACATAGTCAAGCCCGCGGGTAGAGCTATACCTCGCGAGCATAGCTCCTTCGTAGGCATCCCTAGGTACAGGGAGAGGGATAGGCAACATATACGGTGCGGCACGGGAAAAGCATGGCTTATCCAATAACGCCCATGACGCCGACATCGCGATGTCTCGAATGGATGTGTAAGCAATTCCAAGTTCGTAAATAATGCTTTCGGTTCCCGATTTTATTTCATCTAATGCTACACTGAACATTTCTTCAAGTTCGTCAATATCCTCGCTAACGGTTTCATAAGGCTTGGGTTGTCCCAAACTCTGAATATAAGGGATCGGGCCGGCCGCATGAATGCAATGCGACTCTAGATACAAGTGCCATGCGAAAAGTCGGCCTTTGTTGAAATAGTCCTGCAGTAGTTGAGGCGAATACACGCTCCACCCTTCCGGGTAGCTTGGCTTCTGAGATCCAAGCGGAACGACGAGGACGTCGATATCCGACTTCTCATCAACTTCGCCACGAACAGCGGAGCCAAATACATAAATATCATGATTCATCGGCGAGACAGCCTTTTAATCAAAACAGCCATAAAAAGTCCAAATAACAGAAAGCGACCGATGGTCAGTGACACTGCGTAAATTGCAGGAAGAGATGGACTGGTTGTGACGCCCCAAAAGCCAACAGCAATTAGTGTAAATGCATCAGAGAATGAGAGTTGCTGTTCTTCGTAGGCAAGTATTACTGAGCTGAGAAGGTGAAAGAACAGTGCTGTTACGAAGATTCTTAGTATGCGAGGGTGTAAAAATTTTTGTGTAAACGGTCATTAGGCAGGAAACTGCCGTATCCATTGAGGAGAGAAAATGACCGTATCAAACCCCATCCCGACCGAACTGCTCGATACCTTGCTATCGAACTATCAAAAACCCGAAGATTTGATTGGTGAAAACGGCCTGTTGAAGCAATTGACCAAGGCGCTGATTGAACGTGCGTTGGAAGCGGAAATGACCGAACATCTGGGCCATGCCAAGCATGAACCCGTCACTAATTCCAGTGGCAATGCGCGTAATGGCAAAAGCCGAAAAAACCTCAAAGGCGATTTCGGCGAATTAGCGATTGAGATTCCACGTGACCGCCATGGCAGTTTCGAGCCGCAAATCGTCGCTAAGCATCAAACGCGCTGGACGGGCTTCGACGACAAGATCATTTCACTTTATGCCCGTGGTCTGACGGTGCGAGAAATTCAGAGTCATCTGGAAGAACTGTATGGCGTCGAGGTATCGCCAACGCTAATTTCCTCGGTCACCGACGCGGTAGCCGATGAAGTCAAAGCCTGGCAATCGCGCCCGCTGGAACCGATTTATCCCATTGTCTATCTCGACTGCATTCACGTCAAAGTCCGTGATACCGGCGCCGTGCGGGTAAAAGCCGTTTACTTGGCGATGGGTATCAATCTGAATGGCGAGAAGGAGGTGCTCGGCTTGTGGATCGCCCAGACCGAAGGCGCCAAGTTCTGGCTACAGGTGGTCACCGAACTGAAGAATCGCGGTGTGCAGGACATTTTCATCGCCTGTGTCGATGGTCTGAAAGGTTTCCCCGAAGCCATCGAAACCGTTTATCCGCAAACCGCCGTTCAGCTTTGCATTGTCCATTTGGTGCGTAACAGCCTGAACTATGTCAGTTGGAAAATGCGCAAACAAGTCGCCGCTGACCTCAAGAGGATTTATCAATCGGCTACCGTTGCAGAGGCTGAGCAGCAACTGGCTGAATTCGAGGCGCAATGGAACGGCGATTATCCATCAATTGCCGCGATCTGGCGGCGCAATTGGAGCCGTGTCATCCCGTTTTTCGACTATCCGCCGGAAATACGCCGGATCATCTATACCACCAACGCCATCGAGTCGGTCAATATGAGCCTAAGGAAGATCACCAAGAATCGCGCCTCGTTTCCCAATGACGAGGCTTTATTGAAACTCTTTTATCTGGCACTGATGAATATCAGTAAAAAATGGACCATGCCCTTGCATGACTGGAAAGCGGCTTTAAATCGGTTTAGTATTCAGTTCGAAGATCGGATGCCAAACCATTAATCAAACCCGTTTACACAAAATTCAGGACATCCTCTAGTATGCTCTCGCCGTTTCCCCATAGAAGATCAAATAGTTTCCACCGCGCATGGCGTAGACCATGTAGCACACGATCCCAGCCTTTGTGCTTTTTGCGGTAATGGGACTGTTTTGAATAAGCCGCCTGGAAAAGATGTTGGCCTGTTAATGCGACTTCAATTGACGCTGCTTTATTAACAGCCTCGTAATTGCCAATCTGCGCAAAATTGACTCGCAAACTACGAGCCAAATCTCTTGCAAGATTTTCTTCACTCGGTAGGCATTTATCTAGAAAGTTGTCGTCCAGAATAGTGTGCGCCCACGTTGAATAGCGAAAATCGCAGCCTTCAAACGTTGCGCCTCGAAAATTTGACGATGCTATTACGGTTCCTGTGAAATCGCAATCGACGAATCGGCAATTGCGCAAGTATGCATTTGAAATGTCGGATTGTTTGAAACTTACCTTTTCAAACAATTTATCGACGGCAAATACATTACGGATGACATGCTGTGACAGGTCCTGATCCTGGACATCGGCTATGATCTCTTGGTGTTCGAGTACAGGCTTTTTGTGCTCTTTCAATTCCATCACACTGCCATGAGGTTTCTAGTGAATAGCTAACAATTCATTATACAAACTTATTGTCTCGATACCATCACCACGGACAATCGAAAATCAGTCACATTTGTCAGACGGCAACGCTGCTATGCGAAATTGCAGACATGATCCTTAATCAAATTAATTAAACTCATAATTTCAGCTAGGCTGTTAGGAAAAGACATTTCCTAAAGTTTTCCGAATTTAGAGAGCCATTATGTTGAAAATAGCCCTGCTTTTCATGGTCTTGAGTCTTCCGGTATGGGCCGAAGAATCGTCACCTGAACAATCGACCAATTTTTGTCTCGATCCCCAGGCCACTCAAAAAAATGAGGCGCTGGCTCGGGAAACCCCGCGCGATCCGATCCTGATCAGATTAGTGGCGATGCGGGCCGGGTTGTGCGACCTTCTCGCCAAGAAAATCATCGATCTCGATTTTGCCATTGATCTTTTCAACGGCGAACACGCCCACGGCATTCAAAAGCGGATCGAGGAAGAACAGACCAGCCAGAAAGAAATCGGTGCCTGACTGCGGGGCGAGCGGTCAATTCGCTTTGACGACGACCAATTCCTGCCAATCCGTGGTATAGCGCTTTGAAATTCGCTCCGCCTTGGGCCGCCAGTCTTGATCAAAACCGGCGGCTGCGATCGCAATGCCCTTGGGAAAGCGGCGGTTGATCCGGTCCATAGCCTGCATGAGCTTTTCACTCTCTGTATGAGCGAACGCCTCCCTATCGAATAGATCCATCTGTTCGGGAAGCGTGGCTGGCTGAATATGGCTTAACTGCACGCCGCATTTCTGGTAGTTGTAACCTTCCCTGAATACCTCCTTTAATAAACGATTGGCCACGCCGATGATCACACGGGTATCCTGTGTGGCGGCGTGGAGCCTCGCGCTCGCCGCCCGCTGATATTGCGGTTCTTTCGGGTTGAACAGGTTGGTTCGGAGGAAAATGGTGATGTAGCCCGTCACCGAATTCTGGACTCTTAGTTTTTCGGCGGCGCGGCTGCAAAAGGCGGCCAAGGCCTCGGACAGTTCCTGGTATTCCGTCAGCCGGCGGCTAAAGCTGCGCGAACAGACAATCTGCTGTTTGTCCGGCGTAATTTCTTCCAGTTCCAGGCAAGCGATGCCGTTCAATTCCATCACGGTGCGGGCGACCACAACATTGAACTGGTCTTGGATTCTGTCGGGCTGCTGCTTGGCCAGGTCCCAGACGGTGTGGATGCCGAGCCGGTTCAATCTTGCGGCGGTGCGCGAGCCGATGCCCCACACCTCGTCGACCGGCACGATCCGCATCAGCTTTTCCCGGCGCATCAGGTCCGAGAGGTCCAACACCCCACCGGTTTGTTTCCATTTTTTAGCCGCGAAATTCGCCAGTTTCGCCAGGGTTTTGGTTGGCCCCATGCCGACGCAAACCGGAATGCCGGTTGACCGGAAAACGGACTTTTTGATCCGTTGGCCGTAGGCGATCGGGTCCTGATCGCAGATACCGGTCAGATCCAGGAAAGCCTCATCAATCGAATAGACTTCCGTACTCGGCGCAAACTGTTCCAGAACCGACATCACGCGGGCGGACATGTCGGCGTAGAGCGCGAAGTGGGACGAAAACAGGTGAATCTTGTGCCGCTCGATCAGGTGCCGCACCTGAAAGACGGGCGTCCCCATTTTGATTCCTAAATCTTTCACCTCCTGGCTGCGGGCGACAAAAATGCCGTCGTTATTGCTGAGCACGCCGACCGGCTTGCCGATCAGGTCCGGCCGGAAAACCCGCTCGCAACTCACGTAGAAATTGTTGCCATCGACCAAGGCGATGCGTGGCTTACAAGGGATGGATCGCATGCGTCACCACACCCCAGATCACCATTTCCAGATCATCATGGAGGGGAATATCGGGGTAATCCGGATTTTCGGCTTTCAACACCCAGAGCTCGCCGTCGCGTCCCAGGCGCTTGACGGTCAGTTCGCCGTTTACCGCGCAGATCACGATCTTGCCCGGTGTCGGCTCGATCGCGCGATTAATCACCAGAATGTCGTTCGGAAAAATGCCGGCGTTGATCATCGAGACGCCTTCGGCGCGGCCGAAAAACGTCGCCGCCGGCTGAGTGACCAGCAGCTCGTTGAGGTCGAGGGTTTTCTCGACATAATCGTCGGCCGGCGACGGAAAGCCCGCCGCGATCTTGCTGGTGAATAACGGCAGTGGCCACCGCTGCAGGCGGACGGAGCGCTGGGGATCGGTTAAGATGGTCCGGTTGGGCGAAGGGGGTCTCATAAGCAGAAAAACATGTTCTCTTTTTGTTCTCTTTATGGGCATTGTAATCGTCCTTGGCCGAACTGCAAAAAATAATTCACAAGAATGAGAATGATTTTCAGGATGTAACTTTCCAAATTATTTGGCGTAGATTTTTGGAATTATTTGGCGCATCAGGACTGTAATCTTCTACATTATTTGGCGTAGATTTTTTGGCATTATTTGGCGCATATGGGCCAGACACAGAAAGCGAAAAATTGTACGTTGAGGGGTGTAAGCCGGAACCCCAGAAAATTTTGTTCCTTGGTGTTCATTCCGATCAAAACAGCCCGGCATTCCGACTAACAAGCTCAGCCATATTTTGAACGCTGGAGATCGGCCAAAAGCGGGCGATGAAAGAGTTTAAATGAATGGTGCGTCAATCTCGTAAAGCCGCCAGTCATAACGCGCAGCTTCATCCGCAGTCCCGAAGCGGAGTGAAGGGGCCGTCGGGCGGAAGCATCGGTTAGGCGCTGCGCCGAAAAATGCCAACAAACCCAGCCGCCACCAGAAACACGCTACTTGGCGCGAATGCGAGGCCATAGCCGGACATGCCAATAGCGGCTTGGCCTGCCAGCACGAATGCGCAAATTGCGAACACCACCGCACGAACTCGAAGGCGCATACAGCCTAGCGGAACGAGCGCGAACACTACTGGAATGGTGAATAGCGGTATTACCTGTGGACCATTAACTTGCACGAAGGTGGCCGACGACTCGGAGGCGGTGCAGGGTGAAAGCAGAGGCGTGTCCCCCGATGCGTTACCTGACACTGAAATGGATGCAGAACAGCTGATACTGGTATAAGCGGGAAGGACGAACAGCCCTAGGCTACCCAAGAGCGCTGCAATCAGGGCAAGCCACAGCAACTGGCGCTCAAGGTGCAGCGCGGGCACGGCAAAGGGCCCGCGTTCGAAACGCGTCAGGCGTATAAGCGCGGCGAGCAACAGAGCCACACTGCTCACGATGCCAAGTAACGCCAATAGCCATAAGACGATCATGGTATGTCTGTGCCATTACACCCAACGTTTGAATTCAGCGGGCGGCAAAAAGCGAAGCTTTTGTCGGTCCGCTGAAATGCTTTGTTTGGCCTATGCGGTGACACCACTGATATCCTCAATCGCAATGTGTTTCTCTTCTCCCTTCCCGCTGACGATGAGTTCGAAAAGAACAGCAGTTCCTTCGGCAATAGGCACAATACACTCCACTACCGCAAACAATCCAGTACTGTTCGGCTTGAAATACTTAACCGCAATTGATTGAGGCTCGTCAGGTATTACTTTATGCGGCGATGCCGCAGCCTTTAAAAAATCGACTTCGAGAGCTACTGCGGGCTCACGATCATATGCAAGAGCATAGCCAAACCGATTTGCCAATCCAGAGTAATCGTGGCGTTGGAGCATCGCACACGCTTCCTCGCCAAATGCTGTGAGAGCTTTTTGATTTGTTTGAGAAGGGAGGAGCTTCATTCCGGTGCACAACAAGGAACTAGATAGTTAACCGTATATCTGCCTGGAAATGATCTTCCACACGATAATCTATTGATCAGCAAATGATTTTCCTCTCCGTCTATCATCGGTGACAAGTAATAATGGCCGGTAATGATCAAATTACTGTCATTGAATCAGATGGAGCGATAGACCGCAATGGGTAGTTTGCGAATCCTCGACCCGTAACGTAAGCAACCCGGCTCATAGAATTGTCGTCACATGCGTTTATCTGCTAATGCCCATTTCTCACGAATCCTTATGGTCACCCAAGAAAGCCTCAGGGTTCGACTTTCTTGCCTCGGGTGTAGCGATAGAAGGTGGTTCGGGCAATGCCCAGCGTCTTACAGATCGCCGCAACGCTCTGGCTGGGGTCGTCCCGCAATGCCTGAGCCATACGCCGTTTATCTTCACTGAGCAACCTCGGCCGTCCGCCATGCCTCCCGCGCGCTCGGGCGGCCTTGAGGCCTGCGCGTGTGCGCTCCCGGATCAGGGTGCGCTCAAACTCCGCCAGGGCCGCGAAGATATGGAAGACCAACTTTCCTCCGCTCGTGGTCGTATCAACGGCTTCGGTGACGCTCTGAAATCCAACGCCCAGGGCCTCGAGCTGCTCAACCGTTTCAATCAGGTGTTTGAGCGAGCGGCCAAGTCGATCCAACCGCCAAACCACAAGGGTATCGCCAGGACGCAACGCTTCGAATAGGCGAAGCAGTTCCGGCCGGTCCACTTTGCCGCCGGATTCCTTTTCTTCGTACACGCGCTCGCATCCCGCCAGCCGGAGGGCATCTCGCTGCAGATCAAGGTTCTGGTCATCGCTGCTGACCCGTGCATAACCAATTTTCATCGCACAAGTGTACCATAAGTCAATGCTTTGTCGAATGTTTCGGAATATTGATAGAGGTACGGATTGTGGAACAGAAAGCGGCTAAAATCAGGCCGATTTTCGTCTTGTTTCAGCCCAGGCTTGCCAGTGTTCCATAAAAGAACGTTTTTGGTACGCTATCCGGTATGCCCGATCACGAGACTCTCTCGGGCCGCTTCCACCGCCTGACGGGTTACCTGCGGCAGTTCGTTGATCATCACGATGCGCTCAGTCTGTGCCAGGAGTCGGCCGAGCAGACGGAAGTTGCCGCCCGTCATCCGCACGATGGCGGCTGTCGTCTCCTCATCCAACGGCGGAAGACGAACGCCGGGCGGTGTCCACGACGCGGCCAGAAGGCGACGCACCTCCGTCGCACTGAGTGGACGGAACTCGTGAACAAAACCGATGCGGGAATAGAATTGCGGATAACGTGCCAGGCGTTTCTCTATCCCTGGCATACCGATGAGGATCAGTCCGATTTGGCTGCGGTCGAAGCTATCGCGAAGGGTTTCTAAACCCGCCATCTTAAGTCGATCGGCTTCGTCGACCAGCACCAGAGTGGTCGGATCAGCAATGGCTTTTTCGCGTTGCACGCAGAGTCGAGCCTGCTCGTCGTAAGCCGGCGCCTCTGGCGGCGGCTTCTGCTCACCGAACAGGTTAAACCAGTCTCCATCTGCAAAATACGCGTCCCTGGCTTCCTCATAGCGGTCCCGCTGTTGGTCCAGCATTGCCTTATGCTCTCGAAGGATCGGTTCACGGACAATCTGGAAGAGATGATTGCGTGCCTGCGCGAGATCCGCCTCGATACTCTTGGGGGTACTGGTCACCGATACGGTATAAAGAAGCGTATCGGGTTGGCCTGTAGCGAGGAGGGTCTTTAGTTCTTCGTCCGGAATGGTATAAATATTCACGTCTCGGATCGTGTCCCACCGAGCGTAATGGCGTGCCGAGAGTGTCTTACCGACACCGGGAGCCCCATAACACAAACCCACATAACGGTAACGGCGGCAGGCTTCGCAGAACTCGGCGAAGCGCCGATATTCCAAAGTCTCAACGAAATGCGCCGGGTCATTCATTAAGGTAGCGGCGCAGGGCGGGCTGTTCGCGCGCTTCGCCGTCAGAAGGCGGGCACTCGGTGTTTGCCGAAGGCACACTGTGGCTGCTGCCTTGCTTCAGTTCCAGCAAAGTGTCAACCGTTTTCTTGCGGTCCTGCAACAGCGTGCGCAATTCATGGCGGCGCTGATTCCGCGCCCGCACGACCTCGCGCAACGGGATGGTTTCGCCGGCCAGCTCGGGACAAATGGCCCGGCACAGGAAACGCCCCTGATGGAAGATACGCACCTCGGCCACGTCCCGCGGATCATAGCGCAGCATCATCGATTCGCCCACGAAGGCGGCGAGGGTCGTGTCGATATAGCGCAACCCTTGGAAATGAATGCCGTCGGGATGCACCTTGCGTGCTTTGGCGACCGTCAGCAACAGAAGATCCAGTTGTTCCAGTGAATCGGGCAGGCGGGGCAAGAAGCCCTCCTGTTCCCAGCGCGCTTGAGGGGCAATACCCGTTTCGCTGTGCTTCCGGAGATGGTAGTTGCCCAGAATAAAGTCCCTCAGCCGCGCATCCAACTCCGGCAGCGTCAGCGTCGGCTGACCGCAGACACCGCCGCCTTCCGGCGTGTAGCCGGGAAGGCCGGACAAAAACATCGAATTGATCACCCCGAAAAAGCGTTCGATGCGACCTCTGCCGCGGGGTTTGCCGGGCGTCGAGAAAACAAGCTGCATCTTGATGTCCGCCGCGACTTGCGCCAGATGGTGCGAAGTGAAATCGCTGCCGTTGTCGGTATAGAGTATGTCGGGAATGCCGCACACATGCCATTTCGCATCCTCTTTACGCCAGATCGCTTGGTGCAGCGCAAGCGCCGTTTGGATCGCCGAGGGCGCTTCGAAATAGAGGAAGTAACCCGCGATGGCTCGACTGTAATCGTCAATGATCACGGTCAACCACGGCTTGGCGGCCTTTCCCTTCTCGCGCCGGATCAAAATGTCGAGTGGCGTGTGGTCGGCTTGCCAGATGGCATTAGGCCGTTCGGCTTCGCGGCGATGGACGAGTTCAAAGGCGTCGGCATAGGCCTTTGAGCCCTCATGGGCCAGCATGACCAGATCCGCGGGAAGTTGGCGAACGATAGCATAGACGACCGCGTAACTGGGAGGCTCCTCATTCTGCTGTACGGCAAGGCGATAGACCTGACGATAAAGCGTGGCGATAGGAAGCGGCGGCTTCTGGAGCGCTAAGCCCTCCACAACTTTATGCATCTGGGGCGAGAGGGAACGCCGGGTACCGCGATCCGTGCGCCCTTTTCGTGCCAACGCAGCCAGTCCAAAGCGTTGATAGAGAGCCACCCAGCGTTGAGCCGTCCGGTAGGGAATGCCCGCGTTGCGGGCCACAAGTGTCAGCGGAACGCCGGCCGTCAGGTGCGGCTCAAGTATACGAAACCGCGCCAACGCTTTTTGACGATCCGCTTCTGATAAGGTAGACAGTTCGCTCATCGATATCCTGTCCGCTTGCTACAGATGGGCAGTATACGCCAAATAATTCAAAACAAAGATACGCCAACTCATGTAGAAAATTACAGCAGATCTGTAATCTTCTACATTATTTGGCGCATGAGAGGGGGACCGTAAGGATTCCTTCGTAAATGAGTAACATCCCTAATTTTGTTACATCTGGACTGTCACGCCTTTGGTTCCAACTAAGAACGCTGTAATCAATTGAATCAATAAAAACAGCAAACCCAGCACCAGTAATATTTTTTTAACGTCTTTCATAACCTTACACCCCTCTGATCTTAACGAAGACCGATATAAAATGTTATCCGTCTGCTCATTCTAAAAGCATCAATCGAAGAAATCCCGATAAAAGTGAAGGAGTTGATTTCGTCTAGTCAGTTTTCACGGCTTTGAAAAACTCGATCATCGCTTTGTTTCTTCCTGGCCATTCGGGATGCGGGCCGCTGCCTTCGCAATACCAGGTTTGCACGCCATTTTTACAACCGCTGTAAGCCACGCAACCTTCTACGCCTTGGACGGGGGCGGTATGGGGTAAAGGTTGGCCGATTTTCAGATCTTTGGCTTTTTGTTCAAGTTCGTGCCGGTAATAGCTTTCCCAGCGCATGGGCTTGCCGGATAAGGATTTACGGTCCTCCAGGTTGTACTTTTTGGTGGTGCATTGATTGCAGTTCGCCCACCATTCAATCGCCTCTTTCCCATAATTCGGGAACAGCTTGTCGCGGCGACTGTGCATCATCATGACCGGTATGGGCTTCACGCAATTGCGGTCTGTCAGATCATCCCCACGAATGCCCACCGCGCTGGGCGCGATGGCGGCGGGTATATGCTTGGTGCCGTTGAAAAAGGCGATAGCCATCGTGGTTGTGCCGCCGTCGGAGTGTCCGGTCAGAAAAACCCTCTTGCTGTCGATGCACCATTTTGCTGCAACCGCTTTGGGTATTTGGGCCAGACGCACCGCCTCTTCAGGCGATAACCTGCGGTGATCCGCATACGCGATGATAAAACCTGCTGCCGTGGCTTCCCAGGTCAAATGGGTAAATTCTTCGGCTTCTTCCCGATCCCTGCCGGCCGGCGCATACACCACCAGTAAAGGATGGGCGACGGTATCTTTATAATTGGTGGGTGTCCTGACTGAAAAACGAATGCCGTCATCCGTTTTTTCCTCGTCGCTGGCACCGGCCGAGCCCGGTTTCGAGCCAGGTTGACAGCCTGCCGCAGAGAGGCGATCGGTATAGTCTGCTGCCGCCGGGATCACGTCTTCCTTGGCCGCTTCCACAGCCCCTTCGTCGACGGAAAAATAGGTTTTGCTCGCGCCGGTAAAGCCTGCCATGAACAGACCTGCAGCCAACACGAAAGTCATCAGGGGGTCCGGCTGTTTGCCGCGCCACCTAAGCCATTCGGGTTTGAACAAACCCACCAACAAAACCACGGGCGCCGAAATAATCAATACTCTAAAAAAGAACAGGAGGAGTGTGCTCATCGGTTTACCTCGTCGGTTGACCGTAGTCAAACGAAACAATTAATGAAGAAGGCCGACCCGTACCGGCCCGGTCACCGGCAACAGCGGGGTCGAGTCGGCTATGGTTTTATCGATGCCAATCCCTATGGCCAGCCGATTCATGCCGTTGACGACCGCGCACAGGCCAATTACGTCAAGAAAGCGGCGTTCGTCCCACCCTGCCTCAAAAATGGCCTTAACATCCGCCTGAGAAATCCGTTGCGGGGTTAATGTCAGTTTTTTTACCAAATGCAGGATCGGCTTTAATTTCGCCTCCCCATTCGCCCCGTCAATGTCGGCTTTTAATGGGCCGAAGACGACCGCTTCACCCCCTAATGGCATGGCTGAACGCTGATGCGTCTGATAGCAGAACGCCGACTGGTTGAGTTCCGAGATGTAGGTGACCAGAAGTTCACCCATCCCACTGTCTTGCGGCGAAAAACTCGCCTTGACGTTTTCCAACAGCTTCCACCACAGGATGCCGCTTCGGGGATATTGGGCCAGTAAATCGGCCAGTGTGGCCATCTCCGGACTTGAAGGCAGGTAAGACATAAGAATCCTGGGAACCATTCGCGGTAGTCCGCTTAAAAAATGAAGGTTTCGACTTCCGCAATCAGGAATAAAGGAGGACCCCCGCTCGAGATTTCGATCGCATGCGCTGCCGTTTCCTGGCCTCCGGGTGAACTCAGGCAGTCTTCCAGCGCCTTCATGGAGGGAAAATACACTTCCGCGATCCGGTGATAAGGCGCCTGCTCCCGTCCCGGTGCCGAGGTAATCAAGTTGGCGTCAAAACGGATTTTTCCGGCCAGTTTTTCGACCGCCATCGGCACATGTTCCTCAGCGTAGCGGCGTTCGAACACGGTCACATCGGCAGGTGTGGGATACATGACTATTAATTTTGCAGCGTTCATCGCTTCTCCTTTCATAGCATTTGTTTATGATGGCGGCCATAATAGGTTAGAAATACAAGGCTTGTATAATACAAACTTTCTATGAAAGAATAGGTTTTAGCTATACTGATCTGAGCGAGGCTTATGGAACTGCACCAAATCCGTTATTTCTTGGCGGTCTGCGACCACGGCAGTTTTACCCGCGCCGCCCAATTCAGCTATATTTCGCAGCCGTCGTTGACCCAGGCCATCAAAAAGCTGGAAGATGAATTAGGCGGTGAATTGTTCACCCGGGACCGTTCAGGGTGTTTATTGACGCCGCTCGGCCGTATGGTCGAGCCTAATTTACGGAAAATATACAAAGAAACCTTGGCCACCAAGGCCGAGGCGATCCGCTTTACCCGGTTGAACAGTGTTCCGCTGCGGATAGGCATGATGGAAACCGTCGGCGCCCAACGGTTAGGTCCTGTCTTTGCCCATTACCGACAAGAATTTCCCCATATCGAATTTGAACTGATTATCGGCATGGAGGCCGATTTGCTGAAGCAACTGGAAGCGGATTTGCTGGATTTGGTGATCAGCGCCCCGACTCAACTCTTGGCACCGCCGTTTGAGTCAACGCTGCTGTATACGGAACGCTACGTCGTGGCTTTTCACAGCAGCCACCGTTTTAATCGCCTGTCCCGGATCGAATTGAAAGACATACAAGCGGAAGCGTATCTGGATCGGCTCAACTGCGAATTAAGGGAAAAACTCAAGGCAGTCTGCCAGGATCATGAGATCAACCTCTACGCTTCTTATCGAAGCAACAGCGAAGACTGGATCATCAACCTGATCCGCGCCGACCTTGGCGTCGCCTTGATGCCGGAGTATACCTTGCCTTTGAACGCTCAAGACGTGCAGTGCCGCTATTTAGCCAATCCTGAAATCAGCCGCCAGATTTATGCCATCTGCTTGCCGCAAAGCCGCAAAAAAGCCGACATTAAGGCGTTGCTTGCAAGCTTATCCTATCTTTAACTGATTTCTTGAACTCGGTCTCCAGTCAAAGTTTGGCGACAGCTTTCCAGAACTCTAATGCTCCGCCTCCGACAGCCGATAGAGGTCTTTTCTATCGCGACATCCCAGGCAAGCAGATCGAATCCTGATACGCCACATAATGCCAAAAAATCTACGCTAACTCATGTAAAACATTACACTGATGCGCCAAATAATTCCTAAATCTCTACGCCAAATAATTTAGAAAGTTACATCCTGATGCGCCAAATAATTCCAAAAATCTACGCCAAATAATTTGGAAAGTTACACATCAGGACCGTCCCCTTCCCCCGCCTTTAACTCTTGATAATACATTTTATCAAGAGTAAGATGACCCCATGAACGAGCCTAAAAATTCCCTCCAAACGATCCCCTCCGAAAGTCGTCTGTTAACGGCCGAAGCATTTTTGCGCCTCAGCGATGTGCCCCCCGAAGTCGAATGGTTCGCCAACCTGACCAACAAGGCCACCCGGCGCGCCTATGAAAACGCGATCCGGGATTTCATGCAATTTACCGGCATCCAGCAAGCGGACGAATTTCGCGTGGTGACCCGGGCGCACGTGATCGCCTGGCGGGACGACCTGGTGCGGCGCGAGCGCAACGGCAGCACGATCCGGCATCGGCTTTCCGCGCTGGCCTCGCTGTTCGATTATCTATGCGACAAAAACGCGGTGACCCACAATCCGGTCAAAGGTGTCAAACGGCCGAAGAACGACAGTCTCGAAGGCCGCACCCCGGCCTTGGGCGACCACCAGGCGCGGAAATTGCTGGACGCGCCGTCGGGAGCGACGCTGCGCACCCTCAGGGACAAGGCGATTCTGGCCACCCTGCTCTATCACGCGCTGCGGCGCGAGGAACTGTGCAAACTGAAGGTCAAGGATTACCAGCAGGAACGGCGCGGCGTGCCGCATTTGAAGGTATCCGGCAAAGGCGGCAAGACCCGCTATGTGCCGCTGCATCCGGCCGCCGGCGGCCTGATCCACGACTATCTGGAATTGGCCGGACACGGCGGCGACGACACGGGCGCCTTGTTCCGCCCTATCAGCAACAACACCAAAACCGGAGCGGGCAAGGCCATCACGCCCGATGGCATTTATAAGCTCGTGCGCGCTTATTCGACAGAACTCGGTTTTACCATCGGCGCGCACTCGCTTCGGGCCACCGCGGCGACCAACGCGCTCGACCATCAGGCCGACATCGCCAAGGTGCAGGAATGGCTCGGCCACGCCAACATCGCCACCACGCGGATTTACGATCACCGCAAGACCCGGCCGGAGGACAGTCCGACGTTCAAGGTGAATTATTGAGAAGTCGATATGAGAGCTAACCCACCCTATCACTATCAGATTAGGAGCTAGTTAGCCAATCCAAAAGACGCTGCCATATCCCACGTTTCGATTTCTCAGCTGGTTTTTTATTCTGTTCCGGGAGATTCGTAGCTTTGCTAAGTTTTCGTAAATTGGATTGTTTAGTGAAATTCTCGAGATCATGATGGTCACGTTCTTGAATAAATTGAATCTGCCGCTCTGACATTGATCCAGCCCACTCCACACGATTTTTCCTGATCCAGTAATGCGATCGACAGCAAAAATTCCAGTTGCCGATAGACGGGGAAAGCGTGACAGTATCTCCGGCCCGGCGCAGTTGCCATTGCGCCGTGGACAGTGGTGTCACAACTTCCTGGCCACAGCCACAGCAGCATTTATGGATGGCAGTCCCGTATTTTTCGCTGATGTAGAGCACGCCTTCTTCTAGATGAGGTGGAATCAACTCAACAAACTTTGGAGTGATCCGGGTTTGTTTCACGCGATAGATCCAGTTGTAGTCTCAGCGCGGGCGAGGGATTGAAACCCGATAGCAAAACTTAGGTTATGCGCCTGTTCACTATCAGCATAGAAACCAAAGTGCTGTTTCCATCTAATCACGGCAAACATGGCATTCAGTGCGTTCATATCAGCTACTTGGATGTTACTTGCGTAAAGCGCATCCTCTCTGTTGTCATGCATGTCCACATATGTGTCCATGTGATCATGTTTGATAGGTGTGCAAAGCGTTGTGCGACACTGACCTGATATGTTCATCATTCCATTTTCCTTCTTGAGTCCCATGCCAACATCAATGAACGCAATTCCCGCGTCCTTAAGGTGATTGCATATCAGTCTGCGCGAAAGTCCATCGTCGACGGAAACAAACACAAAGTTAAAGTTGTTTAGTTCACTGATATTGTTTATATCCAGGTAGTATGGATGGCAAACAATCCCAGACCGTATGGCGTTATACATCCCGTAGAAATAATCCACTTTCTTTGGACTATGCAGTAATTGATCCAGTGAAGCCGCTCCAGGCGCACGGAAGGCATTGTGACGCTTGAAGTCATCTCCATCGAACAAGTGGATTTCGTTGACCGGCGTTTTTGCCACCTGATCCAGAATATAACCACCTGTTCCGCCAAGCCCAATAATTGCAATACGTGATAGCTTGAGCTTTTGCGAAATGGCCACAATACCTGCGCGGGCCGATGCCGTATCTCCATACCGGAAGACGGAGTCATCGTTCCTAGATTCGACCACTCGGCCTGTTCTAGCATCGACATCGGGATCGATAGATTTGGCCTGCGCTCCCAGAATGTCGATGTAGTGTTTCATCTTTATATAATAGTCCCGAGGGAAATCCATTACATTGGATGGCTTGTTAGAGAAGTAATGATTCACCTCGAATCGATCAAAAATTATTTGAGGATTTGAGTGGTTGATAACTTGGCCGAGAGGATGTCCCTGACGGGTACAAGGGGTTTCCCCCTTGAACCAGGCAGTGTGATCGCGCGGCCTACCCTCATCCGAATAATCACAGACAAGAGTTCCAAAAGCAATTTCACCGGCCGGCGTTACATAAGGAACCGATTCTACCAGCAAGTGCTGACGATGAATGCTGGCTTCGTAACCTTCTTCAACCAGTTTTTGGATATCGGGCTTAAGAGCGATTGGTTGGTGTAACATCGAATTTCATCCCGTTTTCCAAATCAACAGATTGCCCTTCTGCCAAAGTACCATCAGGTAGCTTTGGTGCGACATAATGGATCGAATACAAAATCTCTCCAGGATCTCCTGGAAATGCAAGATTCACCAAATCGCGATAACTAATTCGATTTCCTGAAACTTCATGCGCACGAGCATTGACAATTATGTGAAAGGTGTCGGGCTTACCGTGTTGTTGCTTAACGTGGTCGGTCATTATTAGTGTTCCTAATTAAGAGGTCAAAAAATGGCACCCCGTCTTTCAACGGAGTGCTTTATTTGCTTTAGCGCTTATGCTTAGTCGGGTCTACGAGAACATATCCTTGCCCTGGACGAGGCGTTGGCGGCAAGGGTTTGCCTTGGACACCAGTGACCTCGGTATGGGTTTTAGGATTCAGGTACTGACCTGACTGGGGCGCAGGAGTCCCCGGTTTCAGCGTTTTGCTCATATATCCTCCTTTTGTGAAGATGAGCGATTACTAAAACGGGGCCGACCTCAATAATTTCCGATGGTCTTGACGACCTACCGAAAATAGCGGAAACTAACTGACGGTTCAAGCCAGCGGTTTCTTCTGAGATCGTTTTTCACTGGAGTAGTTGGCGCTACTCCAGTGATCCCCAATCATTCGAACCGATCTAAGTCGATTCAAATTCTTATTAACTCGTGCTCACTTGTAGCCTGCCGAGCTGATTCTCAAAATTTTTTCTTACTTCACCTTTGGTGCCTAATAAACTGTTTAAGATTCGCCAGTTGTTAGTTTCATAACGTACCCGTCCAGCAACAATAGCAGGATGAATTCTCAGTTTGTTGGCTAAAGCAATAACATTTTCTGCTGTTGGCATTACCTTGACTGCTGAATTGTTCCACTCTGCCAAAGGAATAAGCGCTTCTCTAGCGCCATCGTCAGCCTCACGCTCTTCTAGACTTGATCGGGTTTTGTCATCCAGATTGTCTGCAATGAATAAATGAGATGTGCTCTTCTTCAGGTGTTTCTGCACATGTACCAGTTCATGCATCAAGGCAAACCAGAAATTGTCCAGACGGTCATGTCGAAGGGTTAAAGCGACAATTGGCAGTTCATCATCAAGCATTGCAGCGCCATCAAGGTAGGTCTTTTTGAAATGCGCCTCAATGACCAAAACAATACCGCTATCAGCGAGGAATTCCTGAGCCAGCCTGGGGCCTTGTTCGAATTTGGACAGCTTGGCCAAATCTCTCAACCAATCAGCAGTAATCGTTCCTTCTACATAACCATTGGAGGGTCTCTGACGACGTGCTTTGCTCAAAACGGCAATTCGCCAAGCCAGCAAAGCATAGTCATCCATTAACCTTGAGCCGTTTTGATGGAGTGGTGCTCGCAATAGAGTAAGACTTGCAGAGTCTCCACCCATTCCACGCATGAATTTACGGACTAGATCTTCTGCGTATTCTTTGGCTCGTTTCAGGTCTCCGGTAAATCCGGCAAAGTAACCTCGCTCCAGCATTTCTTGTAAAGGGAATTTGGAATATTCATATTGAGGCTCTGAGCCGAGATCAACGCCTTCTTCATCCGATCCAGCAATTAACACATCGGCTGGAATGCCAAGACCAGAGTGAAGCTTACGAATCATTGTTAAGCTCAATGACCGTTTGTGGGATAGCACCTCGGAAACTTTGGAAAGTGAGCCGAAGTAAGGGATCAGGTCTTTTTTGCTAAGATTCTGTTGATCCATGCGAAACAGAATGGCTTCGATGGGATCTGGTTTTGTCGGCTCGACTTTACTGCGTTCGTAGGATTCGATTACCAACGTGAGAAGCTCCAGCTCCGCCTCCTTGTTTGAACCGGATACAAATTCTTGGTCCATTAAAGCGGACAGACGAGCAATTGCTGCGTCATAGTCACGCTGCGTCTTGATCACTCGCACCTGTTGCTTCATCATCTGCCTCTTCTCCACGTTTTCAGTCTTTGCCACTCACTAAAATTTCTTCTTATCGTAATCGGCGTGGGTGCCGACCCACTCAATCAAAACAATTCCATTTTGGTACCTAGTTTTAACCACCAAGCGGTAAGTATTGCCCTTGATGTTGAAAATCACTCTGTTGTCAGCTAGGAAGCTAGCATTGGGGTACCTGTTTTTAATATCTTGAGGACCAATCCATTTGGCCTTTTCAACTTCGGTCTGCCATGCGTCCAGTGGGCCACGCGAATCCGCATGCAATTGTTTGAAAGCATCCAGCTTGATTAGACCGACCAGTTGCATAAAAATTATCTACTGTTCCCATAATGGTCTTTAATATACATTCCCTTTTTGGGAATGTCAATAAGTTCCCATTATGGATACACAAGATTGCCAACACATCAAATCGGCTTTGTTGCATACAGGGACGCCCACGATTTGCCAAGCAATTAATAATGATGCCTGTTTGCAGCCATACATCCGGATTTATTGAGATTAGAGTCCGATCCCTGATGGAATCCGCTGACCCATGCTCCCATCATAAACGCGATCTCTACGATGCTTTCCGAGTTTGTTGGTATTTTGCGTCAACGTATGAATAGGAAGTGAAGGCTTGAATCAATTTTTGTTGGCTTAGTTGAAAATCTGTTCAAGCATGGAAGGCAATAAAGCTTTTAAGGCTTGCCGGGTTTCTCTGTGTTGAGCTTTCGTCCGTTCAAGACGCGCCAAGATTTCCGCTCCTTTAACCTGATCGGAAAAGTCCGGCATAGGTAGTTCAATTGCTAAAAATTGTTCGGGCCGTGTCCGTTCGCGACGCGCCCCTACTCCACGGGTTGCGCTTTGCAGTAATTTCCAAAACCAGGGGGTTTTTATCAATTCCCCCACGTAATCTGGGCTGGCTTTGCCGGGTATGCAGCGGAACGTTCGGTATTCGGGAGAAACAAAAAAGCCGGCCAAAATTTCGGGGCACCGGGCTATGGCACCTTCCCAGCCTTTTACCTGGCTCAAAACAATAGCATCTGTATAAAGGCGGTTGAATGATCTGTAGGTAGTGTCAGTGCTGCTGACTGCTGGTTTTGCAAACAAGCCGCCACCGAAACCACGCACCCCGACTTGAGGGTATTCGCTGTACGGTTCGATACGTTCAATTTCTTCGTGTAGTTCCAACACCTCACCCAATCGCACAATACGGTCATTCGCCATTTTATGATGTAGGCTGATGACCAGCGCGGCGGCATCAGCCTCGATTTCATCAAGATTGGTCTCTACTTGACGCGCTTTCTCGGCTATGGCATCCAGGCGGGCAACAATAGACCGCTGATCAACGATCGGAGGTAGTGGGATGATAGATTTCTCAAATTGAGAAGGATGTAAGCTTTGTCGGCGGACATTAGTTCCGGTACTTTGACTGCCAATAGTTTTCCAGTGCGAACGAACCTTAAAGTAATATCCCAAAAAGTTAGTATTAAGAATATTTTCATTAGCTCTATAGACAACAAAAGCATTCGACAAAACGCAATCGTCCGCTTCGCTAGGAACGACGCCGAAAGCTCCTTCCCACGCCATGATTTTGCAATAAACGAAGTCATTTTTACGAATTCTTTGAATTTTGGGTAAGGCAAAATTTGAGCCAGATTTATTCTCACCAACAAAAACACCTTTCGCATAACTGTATGTGCCTGCAAATCTGTATGTTTTGAAGTCATCACGATCTTCAAATCGCTCAACTCTGGTAATAACATCTCCTAAAGCCACTGTCGGCCAACTTCTATTCATACTTCCGCCTTTTCACTTACCAGCGCCTCTATTTCAGCTAGAAGCCGAATAACGTCTTGCTCTTTGGAGCGCATGGCCGCCACCAAGTCCTTCGGTGGCACGTGTTCCAGAGCCTCTTTGCCGTGCGGATTCTTGGCATCCAGGTTGTAGATCGGCCAATAAATGGCATCGCCTTCACGCTGAGCAGTCTTCGCGGCATCTTCATGCTGCCGTTGGCGGTCTTTGAGGTCTTTTTGCTCGTCCTGGAGCGTCAACTTTTGTACGAGATCGTTTAAGCCGTTGAGTTGCAGGTCTATTTCCTTTATTTTCTTCCCTAAGTCGATAGCCGCTTGACGTTCTTGCTCGGCTTGTTTCCAAAATGGTTCCGCCTTGGTCTTGGCTTCACTATACAGTTGGGCGAAGTCAATTCGCCATGCCTGGGCGTTTCCTTCTCGGTTACTCCACCAAGCCAGGCAATCGGCAAACTCCTCAAATTGGATCGGAGCGGTTTTACTGTATTTTTTGCGACCTTCTGGTAGAGGCAATTCGTAATACCAAATATCCCGAGTTGGGCCTTGCCGGTCGAAAAAGATCAAGTTCGCAGGAATGTCGGTATAGGGCGCAAAAACACCCTGCGGTAAGCGCACGATGGTATGCAGGTTGAATTCGCGCAGGAGTTCTTCCTTAATCCGTCCACAAATGCCGTCACCGAAGAGCGTTCCGTTAGGCACGACTACAGCAGCTCGGCCGCCATGCTCGCTGCCGTGCCCCGGGCGTTTCAGCTTACGCATGATGTACTGGAGGAAGAGTAACGCTGTTTCGGCCGTTTGCTTATCGGGTGGAAAGTTACTCAGAATGCCGCGTTCTTCTTCGCCGCCAAATGGGGGATTGGTGAGGATCACATCTACCCGCTCGCGGTCACCGATTTCAGTAATCTTCTTGCCGGCCAGGGTGTTCCCGTAAGCTATTCGTGGCGCCTCTAGACCATGCAGCAGCAAATTCATTTGTGCCAGCATATAGGGTAAAGGTTTGGCTTCTTGACCTTGCAAGGTTTTGCGTTGTAACTGTTGGCGGTCTTCCGGCGTTTTTCGCTGGGCGGCGAGATGGTCATAGCTTTCGACCAAAAATCCACCCGTTCCGCAAGCCGGGTCAAGTACGGTTTCGCCAAGCTTCGGATCGACCACAGCTACCATAAAGCGCACCACGGGACGCGGAGTATAGAATTCACCAGAATCGCCTGCCGCGTCGCGCATTTCCCTCAGCATGGATTCGTACAGATGCGAAAGGGTATGAATTTCTTCACTGGAATTGAAGTGAATGCCGTTGATCTTGTTGACGATGTCGCGCAGCAGGCTTCCGCTTTCCATGCGGTTTTGCACGCCCTTGAAAACGTTGGCGATGACTTCGCGTTGGCTGCCTTTTTCACCTTGATCTGCAAGGCTGCGCAAATATTTGAACAATCCTGCCTTATTGACGTGCGTAATCCCGGTATAGGAGAACGTTGTCAAATCCTGGCTGATGAAGGCAAGTAGATCATCGCCGCTCATGCCATTGGCAGGAGCAGCCCAATCCCGCCAGCGGTACGGCGCTTCGATAATGGGATGATAGGGCTTACCATCCATCGCGGCTTCTTCCTCATGCCGTATTTCTAAATCGTCGAGAAATTTAAGAAACATCACCCAAGTCAGCAAAGGCAGGCGGTCTACGTCACCGTTTAGCCCTTTATCTTTACGCAGGATGTCGCGAGACGATTTGATAAGGGAGGAAAGTTGTTGCGCGGTAGTAAGAGGTTGCTTGGCTTTACGGGGTTGTTTAGCTTTAGGCGTTTGTGTCATGCAGGTTTAGTATCGTTATTGGTAAAGCGCCGCTTGCAGCTGGGCAATCGCCTGCCGCATGGGCTGGATGCCCCCGAAATGCTTGTTGGCGATTTCAGCCGGTAACCCATAATGATCGAAGGGCGGCGTTTTCATGAGATCGGATAGACCATGAAATTGTATCACGCCGCGCTCGATGTACTTGTCGAGGAGCAGACCAAGAATTTCCCGCGCAGCATCTCCGTATTGTGCAAAAAGATCAGGATTTTTCCGTTTGGCTTGTTCTGCACGCTCGCGCCGGGTCAGGAGTGGGGCGTTCCAAGCCAAATGACAAAGCAAATCGTAGGGATCTGCATCCGATTGGCCGCTGGTTGCAGCCAGTTCTTCAAAGCTTATCCCCCGGTCGGCCAGTTCACGCACCGCTTCAACGCGGGTATCCTGGTTCGCCCAAGTGGTTCTGAACTCGCCAGGTGATGGATACATAGAGCGTAGCAGCCGGCCTGAGAATTCCGTGTACTTCACCACCTGAAGTTTCTTACCGTCGGAGTCCAGATCATAGACCAGATGGCCGATGACTTCGACTTGGCCGCCATCCACGTAGAACTTTCGCGGTTCCGTTGGAGGGCCCGGATCTGGATCGGGTGATGGAGGTGGCGGTAGCGGATCGGGATCCGGGTTCGGATTGGGGTCTGGTTGAGGCTCTGGGTCTACCCATGGATCAATAGTATTACCCTCTTCGTCTATTTCAACCTCAACAATGCGTTCAGGTTCTCCGTCAAAATCCGAATCGGCGAAGTGCCGTGTTGCGGTCCCTGTGAAATCAATAATGTTGAAATATTCCTTGCCGTAATCGACGTTAAGTCGCGTGCCACGTCCAATAATTTGTTTGAATTCGGCGAGCGAACCGACTACTCGGGCCAATACGACATTTTTTACCATTTCGGCGTCTACACCTGTGGTGAGCAATTGTGAGGTGGTCAGAATCGCCGGTGTTGGTAAGTCTACATCCTGAAAATTGGATAAGTGATTTTTGCCAATCAAACCTTCGGCGCTGGTGACACGGCAAACATAATCCGGGTAGGTTTTACGTAAGTCCTGATTCAAATTTCCAAGCTCGTGCCGCATCTCGGCGGCATGTTCCTGGTCGACACAGAACACTAGGGTTTTTGCAAAACGGTCCGAGTCTTTCAAAAAATCGGTCAAGTGCTTCGCGATAGCCTTGGTTCGAGCGCGCAGCGCAACCACCTTTTCAAAGTCTTTAGTTTGGTATTCATCGTCTGGAATCGGGCGGCCATGGCGGTCCAACTCATCTTTAGAAGGTCGCCAACCTGTAGAATCCACATCAGTGATAACACGATGCACACGATATGGGGCAAGAAAACCATCCTCGATACCTTGGCGGAGGGAATAGGTATAAACCGGGTTCCCAAAATAAGTGTAGGTGTCCCGGCTTTCGTCGCGCAACGGGGTGGCGGTCATACCCAACTGAATAGCGGGGGTAAAGTAATTGAGGATGATCCGCCAATTGCTATCTTCGCGGCTGCTACCCCGGTGGCATTCGTCCACGATGATGAGGTCGAAGAAATCGCGGGGGTACTCCTTGAAAACATCGTTGGCCGAATTGGTGAGTGCCTGATAGATACCGAAATACATATCTCGGCCTTGGCTGATATTGCCGGAACTGACTTTGTGCCGTACGTCTCCGAAGGGGGCGAACATCTTCGCCATTGGATCATCGATTAGGATGTTCCGATCAGCAAGAAAAAGGATTTTCGGACGGCGGTATTGACCCGCTCGGTTCCAGCGGCTGTTCCAGAGTTTCCAGCAGATTTGAAATGCGACGAAGGTTTTTCCGGTACCGGTCGCCATGGTTACCAGCACCTTCCGCCGTCCTTGCAAGATAGACTCTATGATTCTATTGATGGCGATGAGTTGGTAGTAGCGTGGCTCCTTGCCAGGTATCGTGCGGAACGGTTCGAGCCAAGGTTTGGCTGTCGTCTCTGTGAAGGCAGTATTAGCCGTCAGACGTTGCCAAAGCTCCTCAGGAGCCGGGAATCGTTCGACTTCGTTTTCTTGTCCGGTTAGGTAGTCAATTTCAATGATAACGTGGCCGTTAGTGGCATAGGCGAACTTGAGACCCAAGATTTCAGCATAATCTCGTGCCTGTTGAATCCCGGTCTTTGCCTTTTCGCCCTCCCCTTTAGCCTCTACTACCGCAATAGGAAAATCACGACGATAATAGAGCAGATAATCTGCTCGTTTCCTATCGCCGCGGCGCACCTTACCGCCGGTGACGACGATTCGACCATCAGTAAAAATCCTTTGCTCACCAAGTATGTAGGGATGGCTGTCCCAACCCGCCTCTTGAAGCTTGGGGGTGATATATTTTCGACAGGTATCGGGTTCGTTTAGCACGGATATTTTTTCTTCTTGATTATTTTTGTGTATTAAGTCTTGAAAGATCAAAAAGTCTCAGGCCATTTTCTTGCACCATGAAAAACCGCCAAGATTTGAATTTGGGTATCTTTCACGCGGTAAGGCAGAATGTATGGGGTTTCTGGAATGACTAATTCCCGTGTTCCGTCGACTCGACCTAGTCGCCCCATGAGAGGATTGTCTTGCAGTAAAGCAGCCCGTTCTTTGATTGTCGACAGTAATTTGATCGCAGCCTTGGGGCTGTCCTCAGCTATGTACTCAAAGACTTGGCGTAAATCCTGGCGTGCCGGTTCGGTCCAGACTATTTTCACTGGTTACCTTTGGCTTTGCTCGCGATCAAGTCTTCTATTTCACGCATGACCTCATCATGCGCGACTAAGTCGCCCCGATCTGCAGCGGCAATGCCTTGGGTGATCTTCTCAATCTGCCAAGCGTGATGTTCCAGGTACTCTTTGAGCGCCTGGTTGACTAAATAGTTACGCGACCGGTCCAATGAGTCGGCCAAATGATCCAGTTGGTGGACGAGCTCTGATTCAGCTCTAACGGTAAATGCTTCGGTAGCCATGAGCAATCTCCGGTTCTATATGGTTCACTTGTAATCATATAGCATAGGTGATTTATATACTAGGGGGATTTATGCGCTTTGAGGGAGTTGATCGTGCGCTGAACCAGCCGCGCTCTTCCCCCTCTCCTGACGCAAGGTGAACTATCTCAATTGAAAGACGATACCTGATTTTGGCAAATCTAGCCCAATAACCATCGTTTATAGGGTTAGCGATAAAGCCATTTTTCTTGCGGTCATTTTCGGACAGATTTACCGGACATATAAGGCTTTGATTTTATGGAAGCAAACAGTTGTCCGATAAATCCATATTTTTCGGACAATGTGGTTTTATCACGTGTTCATACAGTTTTAAGAAGGGCAAGGATAATCGGACATGAAACGGAATCGGGATTGCTCGCGCAGCCCTCGACCAAATCGGATAGAGCAGCTTCCATTACCTTGAGTCCTTCGATGCGCTCGTGTATCGAAACCAGTTTTCTCTGGGCGATTTCTTTAGCTTCTCGGCAATGCCGTCCATCTTCCAGACTCAACAATTCTGCAACCTCATCCAGCGTAAATCCGAGTTTCTGTCCTTGCTTGATAAACAGTATCCGCTGGGCGTCGCGCTCCGTGTAATGCCGGATCCCGTTGAATGGCTTGACGGGTTGTCTTAGCAAATGGCGGCGCTGATAAAATCGGATCGTTTCGATGTTAACCCCAGCCTCTTTTGCCAGTTCGCCAATCGAAAAAAATTTCTGTGCCATGGTCTTGCTCCGTACTTAAGTACGGATGTTATTTTAAGCGCATTGACACTCAAAAGGTATCGTCATGAATTCAAAACAAACCCTGATCGCGAGCGTTCTCGCCGGAATCGGCGCAAGCCTGTGTTGCGTCGCGCCTTTAGCGTTGTTAAGCCTCGGCATTGGCGGCGCTTGGGTGGCGACCCTCACCGCCTTCGAGCCGTTGCGCCCGATTTTTCTGGGATTAGCCGCGCTCTTCATTGGTCTGTCGTTTTACAAGCTCTATTTAATAGAGCCTTCGTGCGAAGTCGGAAAACCCTGCGCCGATGAAGAAGTCATCCGCAAACAGCGTTTCATCTTTTGGGGCGTGACGATCCCTTTATTAGGGCTGCTGGCATTTCCGTGGTTCGCCCCGTTGTTTTATTAAGGAAAATCCGATGAAAACCAAAATCCTTCTATTATTTTTTGCGTTTGCCGTTACATCCGGTGCGGCGCTGGCCGCATCGCGTACAGTCACGCTCGATGTCCAGAACATGACCTGCGCCGTCTGTCCGATCACGGTCAAGAAAGCGCTCGAACACGTTTCCGGCGTTCAGCAAGTGACTGTCGATTATGCGAGTAAAACCGCGACGGTAGAATTCGACGATGCAACAGTATCATCCCCCGATCAATTAACCGAAGCCACAAAAAACGCGGGATATCCGTCTTCGGTTAAGGCAGAAAAAAAATGAGTGCTGTAATTCTCGAATCGACCATTACGTGTCCGCACTGCGGTCATGCCGAAACAGAAACCATGCCGACCGATGCCTGCCAGTTTTTCTATGATTGCAAGGCGTGCGGGGCTTTGCTGAAACCCAAGAAAGGCGATTGCTGCGTGTTTTGCTCCTATGGCTCCGTCAAATGTCCGCCGATCCAGCAACATAAATCTTGTTGCTCGGGATAGGAAAAAACAACGGTTATCTGGCGAGTTGTCCGAAAAATCCTTGTTTTCGAGAGAGCGCAGATTGTTCTAAAAATCGTGTTTTTGAGATACTGGTTATGTACTGGTAATGTGTGTACATTTATGCTAGATTAGCAAAAGGAGGTAACCGATATGAAAACAACCAAACGCAGCGACCGGATTGATCTCCGGATTGATCCGAAAGCCAAAGAAGCGCTGCAAGCGGCCGCCTTGCTTAAGCATAAAACGGTCAGCGAGTTCATTCTGGAAAATGCACTTAGCGCGGCCAATGAGGTGTTGGCGGATCGCCGGCATTTTGTGCTGAATGCCGAACAATGGGAGGCGTTTCAGGCGGCGCTCGACGCCTCGCCGCGAGCCCTGCCGCGGCTTGAACGCTTGATGAGGGAGCCCGGTTTCTTCGATGCCCCTGCCGCGGAAAACTAATCCGCGCATCGAGAAGCTGCAACGCACCCATGACGTTGAGGCTTTCGATTGCGGGCAAGAACATCTCAACCTGTATTTGCAGCGTTATGCACTGATGAGTCAACGCGCGGACGGGGCGCAGACTTACGTTGGCCTGGCAGATCATGTCATCATCGGTTACTACACACTCCTCGCTGGCAGCGTCGTCTATGAAGATGCCCCCGAGCGGTTGACCAAAGGCCTCTCCCGTCAGCCCGTTCCGACGATGTTATTAGGCCGTTTCGCGGTGGATCTTGCCTGGCAAGGCAAAGGCGTCGGCGCCGGCCTCTTGCGGGACGCCATGCAGCGCACCGCGCAGGCGGCGGATATTGTTGGCATTAGGGCCTTATTGGTTCATGCCAAGGACGACGCGGCAAAAAGTTTTTACGAACATTTTAATTTCTTCCCTTCTGCAACAGACCCGTATCACCTCTTCCTTTTGATTAAGGACATCCGCAGAGCCATGGGACTTTAAGAGCGCGAGAGAATCCCCCGACAACCGGGAAAGCGCGAACAGCCCCAGAAGGTGCTGCCGGCATGCGTGCCTTTCGTAGCATGGCGGATCACCATCGTGGATCCACATTTGGGGCATGATGGTGAAGCCAGCGGCTGTGTAGCGGTCGTCGAGTGGCCTGCCGGCGGTGTTGTCTGTGCCGCGCGGGTTTCGCTCAGCAAGTAAACTAATTTTTCGCCATCGATTAAGGCAATATTACTGGCCTCCGCGAAACGTCGCGCTTCGTCCGTGAAGACGCCGGAGGTGACGAGATAGCCGCCGGCCGCGCCCCGCGTGACCATCACGCCCAGAAGTTCGCGCACGACATTGACGCCGACTTTGTAGGCCTTCCAGTGCTTGCATTGCACCAGGTAGGTCTCTCCCGCCTTTGTCAGGATCAGATCCACGCCTCCATCGGCGACGCCGCCGGTTTCGGTGACCGTATAGCCTTGCCGGCGAAACCACTCGCCGACCAGCATCTCGAATTCACGCCAAGTGATGCCGTTGAGAGCGCTTTTGCCGGGTTGCTTGGTGACCGACTGAAAAAGATTCGCGCGTTTCTTCCGCTTGATGATTGAAGCGAACGAGCCGATTCCAAAGGCCAGCGGCACAAGATATTGGCCGAAAGTGGCGAGGGTTTTGATCATCTGGCCCGTCACCATCGAACCGAGCTGCTTCGTATCGGTGATCACAGGCACGGGGATACCGGCATAATAATGCATAACGACATAAGAAACCGCCGCCAGGCTCAACGACAACCACCAGGGCAATGCCGCCGCGATTTCAATGAGATCTTCAAATGCGCTGTTTTTTCTTCTGGCCATAAAGTTCGGTTGGGCTTGAACGCTAGGACCTGAGTATAGTTTATGTTTTTGCCTGTGTCGTGCTTTCTCGCCCTATCCCAGGGAGGTTTGGAGCCAGATCGTGAGATGAGAAAAAATCAGAAGCCGCGCAGTCTCTGGCTTTTAATCATCGCCTTACTGGATGTGCGGCGCCTAGAGGGCGCGTTCATTGATCTGAATCCCGTAGGGCACGGATCTTATAGGCCACGCCGATGCGCTTCGGAGCCGATTGCCGGCGTTTAAGCGCTTTTTGGACATAGTTGAGCGCCTCGTCCTCGTTATCGACGACCGTGACGATCGTTCGTCCTTTCCCTCCGATCCGTCCATACGTGGTTTCCACGACCCAGTTTCCGAAGAGGTCTTGGCCATAGGCGATCGAATAGGCACGGTGAATATTCCGGCTGGCATCCTGCGCTTCAAGATAAGCGACCGGTGTCAGCATGATTCGGTCTCCTGAATTGCTCCCCTGCCTCCCGGCAGATGTCGGTATAACGTAGAAGGGGCTACACGAAGACGTTTGGCTACCTCTTCCATCGTAATCTCCGGATCAGACAGCATGGCCTTCGCTGCCGCCAGGTCCTTGGCGACCAAGGCCGGCGGACGTCCGCCTTTTTTACCTCGGGCGCGGGCGGCTTCTAGGCCGGCTTTCGTGCGCTCGCGGATAATCGAACGTTCAAACTCCGCCAAGGCACCGAACACATGAAACACCAATTTGCCGCCGGCGGTCGTAGTATCAATTGCTTCAGTCAAGGAGCGCAGTCCAATGCTCCGGCTTTCCAGTAACTCCACTGTTTCGATCAATTGCTTCAGGGATCGGGCCAAGCGGTCCAGCTTCCAGACCACCAGGCAGTCCCCTGCCCGGAGATAGTCCAGCGCGGCTAATAGCTCCGGCCGATCACGCTGGGCACCGGATGCTTTTTCGACAAACATCTTTTCACAGCCGGCTACTTTGAGAGCGTCGAGCTGCAGATCGGGATTTTGGTCTTGCGTGGAAACGCGGGCATAACCGACAAGCATACAACCTCCGAAAACTCATTCGCAGTATGAGTTATTCAGAAATAAGTTTCAAGACATAGTTATAAGAATTAGAGGGATAACAGAAAGTTAGCGTTTGTCAGGAGGTCACTTTGAGAATTAAACATCGCCCCCTATCTCTTAAAAACGGGGGCTAAATCATGAGGCCTGAGTCGGCCAAAACCCTTGTTCTTATGGTTAAATACTCACCTATTCAACGAGCACAATCCTGCTGCAAAGGCTAAGTTTTAAACCAATATATTTGAAGTCACGGAACGAATATGGTAGGTTTGAACGCAAAGATTTCCACGGAAAGATTCCCTTGTGCTGATTCGGTTGCATTCTCCCAAAAACCGTCCTTATTTGATCTCACTCATCCTCGTATTGATGGTGAGCTGGCTTTCCATGCTGATCTCGAACACCTGCACGATGCCGGAACCCGTCTTCGAAAGTTCAGTCAGTACTATGCCTGCGGGATGTGGGGAAATGGACTTATCTGCTATGAACGATGGCAGCCACACCGTCATGCCTCATCAGGATTGCTCTTTCAAACCCTGTCTTGATTCCCATCCTATTCCGGTTTTTGAAGTCAAGATCGATAAACCACCCATGCCGATCTTCGTTCTCTGCCTGATTGGATTGATCGGCTACCTTTTTCAGTGCCTTCTTACCACACCACTTATTCCACGCGCGAAAGCGCCGCCGATCGGCAGACGTATTCTGTTGATCTATCGTTTCTGTACGCTACTGAATTAGCCTTTCCTTCGAAGTCGAACCGCGCTTTTTAAAGCGCTAGGGCGGTTCCGCAACTGGCGGAGCCTCATTTTCGATTGCTAAAGGAAAAATTTAATGCTTTCCGTGATATTTCGGCGGCTGCGACGCGTCTTTGTGATGCTGGCAGCCTGCTGGTTCGTTCTATTTTCAAATATTCTCTCTGCCGATGAGTCCATTCTTACGCCCGAGCGGGCGGTCGGCATCGCGCTCGAAGACAATCCCGGCCTTGCCGAGATCAAGGAGCGCGCCGCTGCGATGGCGGCGATTCCTTCGCAGGAAGGCAGCCTGCCCGATCCGACACTCAGCTTCGGCGCCCTCTGGCTGCCGGTCGCGTCAGGGCTGGATCTCCACAAGGACGATTTCACGATGATGGAAGTCGGCGTCAGCCAGACGTTTCCGTTTCCGGGAAAATTGGCATTGAAGGAAAAAGCCGCCGCCTTCGAGGCCGAAGCTGTTGCGGAAACCGCGGAAGAAGCGCGGCTTCAGCTCATCCGGGAAGTCATCTTACAATGGTGGCAGCTCTATGCCCTGCACCGCTCGCTAGAGATCATCGGTGAAACCGAAGAACGTCTGAAACAACTGTCTGAGATTGCCGACAGCCAATACCGGGTGGGCAAAGGGCTCCAGCAGGATGTTCTGTCGGCGCTTCTGGAACGGACCAAACTGGCCAAGGAAAAGGCACAACACGTCGGGATGCATCGTGCCGCAATTGCGCGTCTGAATGCGTTACTGAACCGGCCCGCGGATCATCGCCTTCGGCTGCCTGGCGAGGTTCCGACTGAATTGCCGGACATCCGCTCGGCGAAAGACTTACAGGCGCAAAGCGCGCAATCCCGGCCCCTCTTGGCCGAACGCAAGAAAGCGATCGACGCCGCACAAACCCGGCTGGAGCTGGCGAAAAAAGATTATTACCCGGATTTTACGGTCGGTACCGCCTATGCGTTCCGGCAAAACAATCCGAACGGTCAAAGCCGCAGCGATTATGCCAGTTTTCAAATCGCGATGACGCTGCCGATCTACACCGACCGCAAACAGGCCAAAGCCGTCGATCAACGGCAAAGCGAGTTACTGAAAGAGAGATATGCGTTGGATGATGCGGAACGGAAGATTCAGACCGAAATCAACGAATCGCTGGCACTCTACCAGGGCAGCCGGGAACAATTCGGCCTGCTCAAAAATGACGTTATGCCGCTCGCCAAGCAGACGATCGCCGCCGCCCTTGCCGCTTACCAAGTGGGAAAGACTGATTTTCAAAGCGTGATTCGGGCCGAGAATGCCTGGTTCGACTACCGGAATCAGTACTGGCAAGCGCTGACCGAAGCGCATCAGGCCCTAGCACAATTAGCCGCGGCGGTCGGAAAGGAGGCCTTATGAATAAAATTGTCCTATGGACGGTCCTGATCGCTGGCAGCCTGGGCGTTCTGGGCGGTTATTGGCTGGCTTCAAGGCTTCAGCATGTTGCCTCGCCTCCAGTTATACAGGCAGAAAAAAAACCCATTTTTTACCGGCACCCGATGAACCCGTCGATCACTTTGAAAGTGCCCGCCAAGGATGAAATGGGGATGGACTATGTCCCGGTCTACGAGTCCTCCGAATCGGAAGAAAAACCGGCTGAAACGCCGCAAGGCAATTCTTCGAATCAACAAGGCAAAATCCTGTACTACCGCCACCCGATGGGGTTGCCGGATACTTCGACGGTACCGAAGAAAGATTCGATGGGGATGGATTACGTCCCCGTCTATGCGGAAGCGGATGAATCAACCAAAACGGTTACGCTTCGCCTGAGTACCGAAAAAATCCAGCGGCTCGGCGTCAAAACGGCGCGGGTCGAAAATACCGAAATCGCGAAAACGGTGCGCAGCGTCGGCATTATCGAAGCCGATGAGCGGCGGCTGTATAACGTGGCACTCCGTTTCGACGGCTTTATCGAAAAACTCTACGTGAACGCGACCGGGCAACCCGTGACGCGGGGTCAGCCGTTGCTCGAACTGTACAGTCCGGATTTGATTTCCGCCCAGAACGAATATCTGCTTGCCAGACAAAGCCAGAGCCTGCTGACTGAGGGCCGGGAATGGGTGCAATCGGGCATCAAAAGCCTGGCGGACAGCAGCCTGGAGCGTCTCGAAAACTGGGGGATCTCGACAAACGATCTCGGACGCCTTCGTCAAGGCGAAATGCTGAAGACCGTAGTCGTGCGTTCGCCGGCCTCCGGCGTGATCCTCGAAAAAACGGCAGTGGCGGGCGCGCGCGCAATGGCGGGCGACACGCTGTTTAAAATCGCCGATCTATCCACGGTCTGGGCGATGGCGGAAGTGTACGAACAAGATATCGGTTCGATCAAGCCCGGCCAGACGGTTCAGGTGACGCTCGATGCCTATCCCGGAAAAACTTTTACCGGCAAAGTCGGGCTTGTTTATCCGATGCTGAATGCAGCGACGCGTACTGGCAAAGCCCGTGTCGAACTCGCCAATCCAGGCCAGCTGTTAAAACCGATGATGTACGCCCAGCTTCAGATCGATACCCAAAAACGCCGCGCGTTGACGGTGCCGACGTCGGCGGTTCTGGAAAGCGGCCGGCGTACGCTGGTACTGGTGGACCGCCGCGAAGGACGCTTCGAGCCGCGCACGGTCGAAGTCGGCCTTCGCGGCGAAGAAAGCATCGAGATTTTAAAGGGACTTCAGGAGCACGAACGTGTCGTGGTCAATGCCAACTTCCTGATCGATGCCGAGAGCAACCTGAAAGCGGCGACAGGCGCTTTCGAAGCGGCCACGCCAAACCAGGACATCGCGCCATTATCGTCCCAAGGCAGCAGGGAAAACATAACGGGAGAGATGGCACCTTCACCGCCTGCCCCGGGACAACACAGCCACCCGGGAGGACGATAACATGCTCGGAAGAATCATCGAATGGTCGGCGCGCAATACATTCCTGGTACTGCTCGCCACGGCGTTTATCGTGACCGCCGGCGTTTATGCAGTCATCAAAACCCCGCTCGACGCCCTGCCCGATCTGTCCGACGTGCAGGTGATCGTATACACCGAATACCCCGGCCAGGCGCCGCAAGTGGTCGAGGATCAGGTCACTTACCCCCTGACCACGGCGATGCTGAGCGTACCGCGCTCGAAGGTGGTCCGCGGCTTTTCGTTTTTCGGCGCCTCATTCGTGTACGTGATTTTCGAGGACGGCGTCGACGTCTATTGGGCACGGTCACGCGTTCTGGAATATTTGAATTTCGCTTCCGGCCGCCTGCCGAAGGGCATCACCCCAAGCCTAGGGCCGGATGCGACCGGGGTCGGCTGGGTCTTTCAATATGTGGTGCAAAGCGCCCGGCATTCGCTGGCAGAACTCAGGACCCTGCAGGACTGGTTCATTCGTTACCAGCTGACCAAAGCGCACGGTGTCGCCGAAGTGGCCGGCGTCGGCGGTTTCGTGCAGCAATATCAGGTCGTGGTCGACCCCCGCAAACTCCAGGCTTACGGTGTTCCCTTATCCACTATCGGCCGAGTGATCGCCGAAAGCAACCGCGATGTCGGCGGACGCGTGGTCGAGATGGCGGAAACCGAGTATATGGTGCGCGGCAAAGGCTATCTGCGCGGCATCAGTGATATCGAGGATCTGGTCGTCAAAGCCGAGGGCGGCATACCGGTTCTGATCCGCGATGTCGCTCGCGTAGAGCTCGGACCTGACGAGCGCCGGGGCGTTACCGAGCTGAACGGCGAAGGCGAGGTGGTGTCCGGCATCGCGATCGCGCGCTATGGCCAGAATGCACTGGACGTGATCGAGAACGTGAAGGCCAAACTCCGGGAGATCGCTCCCGGTCTGCCGGCAGGGGTTTCGATCGCGCCCGTGTATGATCGCTCCGTGTTGATTTTGAAGGCCATTCAGAATCTGCGCGATAAACTGATCGAAGAAAGCCTGATCGTCGCGGTCGTTTGCGTCGTGTTCCTCTTCCATGTGCGCAGCGCGCTGGTTGCGATCGTCATGCTGCCGGTCGGCGTGCTGATCGCCTTCATCGTGATGCACGGGCTCGGCCTCAATTCGAACATCATGAGCCTCGGCGGTATTGCGATCGCGATCGGCGTGATGGTCGATGCGGCGATTGTGATGATCGAGAACGCGCACAAACACCTGGAGCGCTCCCCGCCTGACGCCGATCGTCTCGAACTGATGATCCAATCCGCCCGGGAAGTCGGCCCGGCTTTATTCCTGAGCCTTTTAGTGATTACCGTCTCGTTCCTGCCGGTTTTCGTGCTTGAAGAACAGGAAGGCCGGCTGTTCAAACCCCTGGCTTACACCAAAACCTTCGCGATGGCCGGCGCCGCACTGCTGTCGGTGACCCTGGTGCCGGTCTTGATGGGGCTGTTTATCCGCGGCAACATCGTCCCTGAGCACCGCAATCCGCTGAACCGGCTGCTGATCTGGCTGTACCGACCGGTAATCGAAGGCGTATTGCGCTGGAAAAAGCTGACCATCAGTATTGCCATAGTCATTCTGCTCGTCTCGGCTTATCCCGCATCGAAACTGGGCAGCGAGTTCATGCCGACACTGAACGAAGGCACCCTGCTGTTCATGCCGATGAGCCTGCCAGGTCTCTCGGTAACGAAAGCCGCTGAGATTATGCAAACCCATAACCGGATCCTGAAAAGCTTCCCCGAGGTCGAATCGGTCTTCGGCAAGGCCGGGCGCGCGGTGACTGCGACCGATCCGGCGCCGCTCGAAATGTTCGAAACGGTGGTCAATCTGAAACCGGAGCCGGAATGGCGGCCGGGAATGACGACCGACAAGCTGATCGCCGAAATGGATAAAGCGACGCAGATGCCCGGCGTCACGATCGCCTGGACCATGCCAATCAAAAACCGGATCGACATGCTCTCGACCGGGATTCGCACGCCGATCGGGATCAAAGTGTTCGGCACCGACCTCGGGCAAATGGAAAAACTGGCGACCGAAATCGAAGCCGCCGTCAAAACCGTGCCGGGTACAGCCAGCGCCTATGCAGAACGGATTACCGGCGGCTACTACCTGAATATCGAACCGGACCGGGCCCAGTTGGCCCGCTACGGGCTCAGTGTCGGAAATCTTCAGGACGTGATCGCGTCTGCATTGGGAGGGGAAACGGTGACTACGACGGTCGAAGGCCGAGAACGTTTCAACGTGATCGTGCGCTATCCGCGGGAACTGCGCGATTCGCCGGACATGATCCGGACGCAGGTGCTGGTACCGATTCCGGGCGGCGCAATGGTTCCTTTAGGACAATTGGCCAGGATCAACCTCGACAAGGGCGCACCGGCGATCCGGACCGAGAACGCGCTCTTGTCCGCCTATATCTTCGTCGATATCCGGGGGCGGGACATCGGCGGTTATGTGGCCGATGCGCAGCGGGCCGTAGTCGATAAAGTCAAATTCCCTCCCGGTTATTACGCGACCTGGAGCGGCCAGTTCGAATACCTGGAACGAGCGAAGGCCAAACTGGCCGTTGCGGTGCCGATGACGCTGTTCATCATCTTTCTGTTGCTTTACCTAAATTTCAAACGCATCACCGAAACGCTGATCGTGATGCTGTCGCTGCCCTTTTCGCTGATCGGCGGGATCTGGCTGTTGTACTGGCTCGATTACAATCTCAGTGTCGCGGTTGTGGTCGGCTTTATCGCCTTGGCCGGGGTGGCGGCCGAAACCGGCGTGGTGATGCTGATTTATCTGGATCATGCCCTGGAAAGAATCAAAGTAACCCGAGCGGAGGAAAACCTGCCGCTGGCCAAATCCGACCTGTATGACGCGGTCCGGGAAGGCGCCGTCGAGCGGGTCAGGCCGAAGATCATGACCGTGACTGCGATCATGGCAGGTCTCCTGCCGATCATGTGGGGCACGGGAACCGGATCAGAAGTGATGCGCCGCATAGCCGCGCCAATGGTGGGCGGCATGGTGTCGTCTACCTTGTTGACGCTGATCGTGATTCCAGCCATCTATGCCTGGGTGAAAGGATATACGCTTCGTCGATAAAGTGGATTGCCTGCCGATATTTTTAAAATAAAAAGGAGGTAAACCTGTCATAAATAAAGAGTCCATCGATTAAATAATGTTCACAATCTCACTCATAAACAACAATTCAAGAGGAACCTGTTATGAACAAAAAATTACTCGGGTGTTTTGCTTTCGTCTTGATGACTTCCCTCGGTTGCACGAATACGCAAACCATCCATACACAGGAAATAAAAACGTTAACGCCGAATGCCAAAACCGCGGCTGATCATGAGACACTGGCGTCGCATTATGAAGCCGAGGCCAAGATTTTTGAAGAGAAGGTTGAAGCGCATAAAAAAATTCTGGATCATTTTGAACACGAACCATGGTTAATGGGTAGACAAGGCATCGACTTCGAAAATCACTGCAAAAAGTTGATTCAGATCTACAGTCAGGCCAAGGACGCGAACTTGGAAATGGCGAAGATGCATCGTGAATTGGCAGCAGAGGTAAAGCCATAGCGAAAAAATGAATTGAGAGACGCCATCAATCTATAAGCAGATTGATGGCTAATTCCTTTCTATCTTAATTTGTGGCCGCTTTGATTGAGTATCATCAGCTTGAAATTGATTTTCGTATTAACGATTGGAGCGATATAAACAGACTTAGGTATTTGTACTAATTGAACTATTACTAGGTTGTAATACCCTAACGAATTGAAATGCAGCCGGGTATCGACTGTGGTCTACCTGGGCACGAGTTATAGCGCTCTCTTTTCTAATCAGGCCGTAAGAAGGTTAACATGAAAACATTATCCCTATTATTCATGATGATTTTTGTTACATTGAACACTCCCTTCGCGATTGCCGCTGAAGAACAACAGAAGACGATGACCGAAAAGGAAATGCAGGAACAATTAAAGCAGATGGAAAAGGAACTAGCCGAAATACGCCAAACAAAGAAACCCCAAGAGCGCAGGCAGATGATGGATCAACACATGCAGCACATGCAGCACATGCAAAATATGATGAGGGATGACGGATGCTGCGCTGGGGACATGCCTATGATGGGGCATGAGCCCAAAAAATAGCGGGCGTACAGCAAAATGAGGGAATGCTTTGTACGACTTCTTAGCCTGTTATTTCTGTAGGGAAAAATCTAGAGAGGGCGGGCACAGGCTTTGTGCCCACCTAAAATCAGGGGCAGCTATCGACAAAGGCTGCGCGGAACACGGTAGGCCGGATAGGATGGGTAAAACCGCATAGCCATCCTTCATCATCCAAAACCGGATACTTTTCTGGTTGCGAAAGATCAATCCTATTTTGGGTGTAGCAGCCGCAACCCATTGCCAACAACCAGCAAAGAAGCCCCCATATCGGCGGCAATGGCTTCCCATAAGGTTGCAAGCCCTGCAAAAGCGAGGAGGGCAAAAATGGCCTTGATCGTGAGTGCAAAAGTAATATTTTGCCGAATGATCGCCAGCGTTCTTTTGGAATGCCCGATCAGCCAAGGGAGCTTGGAGAGGTCGTCGCCCATTAAGGCGATATCGGCTATTTCGATTGCCGCATCCGAACCCAACACTCCCATGGCAATGCCCAGATTGGCCCGGCCCAGGGCCGGCGCATCATTTACGCCATCGCCGATCATCGCCACCTGGCCGTATTTCTCAACCATTTGATTGACAATCTCAACTTTATCGGCTGGCAACAATTCCGCATGCACTTCATCAATACCGATTTGAGCCGCGATGTTATTGGCAGTCACCTGATTATCACCGGTCAACATGACCAAATGTTTAATTCCCTTTTGTCTCAGGGATTGCAAAATCGATTTGATTTGAGCACGAGGCTGATCGGCGACGGCAATCAAGCCGCAAATATGCCTCTCACTGCCAATGGCAATGACGGTTTGACCGATCTGTTCAAGGGCAAGCGCTTTTTCACTGATTTCCGGTATTTCCTGACTGCGCTCTATTAGATAACGACGCGATCCCAGCCAGTAATCAGTGCCGTTAAAGAATCCGGTCACACCTTTGCCTGGCAAAATCATCACGTTGTCCGCGCTGGCAACCCTAATACCCAGGTTTTCCGTATATTGTAAAATGGCTTTCGCCAGCGGGTGATTGCTGCGCGCTTCCAGTGCGGCCGCACGACTTAACAGTTCTTCTTCGCTATGACTATTAAACGGGTAAACACCGGTGACAATCGGCTCACCACAAGTCAGCGTACCGGTTTTATCAAACGCAATCGCCTTAAGGTGGGCCGGTGTTTCGATATAAATGCCGCCTTTAATCAGAATGCCTTGCCGGGCTGCACTGGCTAATGCAGCGACAATACTAACCGGCGTTGAAATGACCAATGCGCAAGGGCAGGCAATCACTAGTAACACTAAGGCACGGTAGAACCACTCGTTCCATATACCCTCTAAAAACAGCGGTGGAATGATAAACACGGCCAGCGCCAAGATCATCACCGCTGGAGTATAAACGCGGGCAAACTTATCCACCCATTGCTCGGCTTCCGCCCGTTTGCTATGAGCTTCGCCAACCAGACGCGTGATCTGTGCCAGCGTGGTATCGGTGGCGAGCTTGGAGGAACGGAGTTCCAGTGTTCCTTCACCATTGATACTGCCGGCAAATACTTCATCGCCCACTTGCTTGGCAACCGGAATACTTTCCCCGGTAATCGGCGCCTGATTGACTGAACTGAAGCCGGAAATCACTTGGCCATCCAAGGGGATTTTATCGCCTGGAGAGAGAATGAAGCGGGTACCTATACTCACTGTTTGGGTGGATACCCTGCGCTCCTGTCCGGTTTCATCCTTGACCGTCACCGTTGAAGGCGCTAAATCCAGCAATGCTTCAACGGCATGACGGGCACGGCCGATACTCCAGCTTTCAATCGCCAGAGACAGGGAAAATAAAAAACTCACGGTGGCCGCTTCAAACCATTCATTAATGAACATGGCTCCGATAACGGCCACCGTCATCAACAAATTCATATCGGCGCGCAATCGTTTTAACGCATAAAAAGCTTTAACAACCACATGTCGACCACCGAGAATCACCGCCAGGCCAAAGGCGATTTTTTCAGGCAAAGGCATGGCCTGCTGAGTATGTGCGTTCAATAAGCTTGTGAGATAGTCAGTGATCACCTCCCAGTTTTCAGGATGGCTGAGAAACATTTGTACATCACTAAAGCCACCGGCCATCGCGATATGAATCAACATGCCGGCAACGATAAACAAACCGCTGAGTGTGGTATACACGGTCTTTGAACGGTGCAGTTGTTTTACATCGTCTTGAGCCTGACCGGATTGCCAGCGGGTCGCTTTCATGCCGGTTGCAGCAACGGCTTTAATGATGGTTTTTTCAAGCACAGGCTCGGCATCAGGCAACAGCGTCATGCGCCCGTTTAATACGTCAAAGGCCAACTTGTCACTGCCGCCCACTAGCGGCCCTATCGCGCTTTTTAACGTGGCAACTTCTTCAGCGCAATCCAAACCCTCGATCTTGAACGTGGTACCAGAGGAAGGTAGCGGCATCGCCTGGTGGCTATCCGGTTTTTCGTCAGGACAGCAACAGGATTTTTCTGATTGATTGCATGAGCTCATTTTTCAATCCCCATTAAAAGCTATCTCTGTATGTGCGGGCATCGCTGATCCGGCCAATTCATCCTTGCGATGCGCAAGACAATAGAGAATCGGTAATACCAGCAACGTCAGCATCGTCGATGACAGTATACCCCCAATGACTACAGTGGCTAGCGGACGCTGAACCTCGGCGCCGGTGCCGGTGGCAATAGCCATCGGTATAAAGCCAAACGACGCCACCAATGCAGTCATCAATACAGGACGCAATCGTGTCAGAGCACCCTTTACAATTGCCTTATCCAGCGATATGCCTTCATCGCGCAGGCTGCGGATAAAGGCAATCATCACCAGACCATTCAGCACAGCGACTCCAGACAAGGCGATAAATCCCACCGCCGCCGAAATCGACATCGGAATATCGCGCAACCAGAGGGCAACCAAACCGCCGGTCAATGCAAACGGAATGCCGCTGAAAACCAACAGCCCGTCCTTGGCATTTCCAAACATCATGAATAACAGTGTAAAAACCAATATCAGGGATATTGGCACTACAAGTTCCAGGCGCTGTGTGGCTGATTGCAGTTGCTCGAACTGTCCACCCCAGGTAGTCCAGTAACCTGGCGGTATCTTGATTTGATGATTAAGGTGTTCCTGTGCATCGGCTACAAATGTACCGATGTCACGGCCACGCACGTTGGCGCTTACCACGATCCGGCGCTTGCCGTTTTCACGACTGATCTGATTGGGTCCTGGCGCCAACTCCAGTTTGGCAACTTCGGCCAGCGGGATATAAGTCGTTCGTCCGTCAACGCCGTGACCAAGTGACAAAGCAATTGGCAGACGCTTTATAGCTTCGATATCGCTACGTAAATGCTCTGGTAGGCGAACGATAATGTCGAAACGGCGATCGCCTTGAAACACCGTACCGGCCTCTTTGCCACCAATCGCAATAGCCACGACATCCTGCACATCCCCCACATTCAAGCCATAGCGTGAAGTTTTGTCCCGGTCAATGTTGACCGTCAACATGGGCAAGCCCGTCGTTTGTTCGACTTTCACCTCGGATGCGCCAGAAATGTTGGCCATGACCGATGCAATTTTTGTTGCCGCGTCATTCAACACCTTCATATCATCCCCAAACACCTTGACCGCAACATCGCTACGCACGCCTGAAATCAGCTCGTTTACGCGCAGTTGAATGGGCTGAGAAAATTCGTACAGGTTACCAGGGTGTTTTTTGACTTCCGCCTGTATTGCCGCTAGCAGTTCGTCCCTTGATTTTCTGGGTTCAGGCCACTGCTCTTCAGGCTTGAGCATGATATAGCCATCCGAGATGTTCGGTGGCATCGGGTCGGAAGCGATCTCGGCCGTGCCGGTTCGTGAAAACACGCGCTCGATTTCCGGGAACTGCTGTATCAGAGTTTCTTCGATATGCTGCTGCATGGCGACGGATTGCGACAGACTGGTGCCGGGAGTGCGTGCCACGCCAATCGAGAAATCGCCTTCATTCAAGCTAGGTACAAATTCACTACCCATCCGTGTACCTAAAAGGCCAGACAAAATCACCGCAACAATCGCAAAAGTTAAAACCACGGGTTTGTTGGCCATCACCTTATCCAGTGCGGGTGCATAACAGCGTTTGGCTGTTTGCATGAGTACATTTTCTTTTTCGGTGACTTTATCGCCGATGAAAAGCGCCACTGCGGCCGGAATAAACGTTATCGACAGTATCATGGCGCCGACCAACGCAATCACCACCGTGAAAGCCATCGGATGGAACATCTTGCCTTCCACGCCTGTCAGCGCAAAAATCGGTAAATACACCACAATGATGATCAATTGGCCGAACAATAAGGCTCGACGGGATTCTTTGGACGCTACAAATACCTCATGAAAGCGTTCTTGCCGGGTCAATGCCCGACCACGTTCTGCCTGGGCATGGGCAAGCCGCCGCGCACAGTTCTCGACAATGACGACAGCACCATCAATGATGATCCCAAAGTCGAGCGCCCCCAGACTCATCAAGTTGGCGCTCACCTGATAGGTCACCATGCCGGTAAACGTGAATAGCATGGACAACGGTATCACCATTGCGGTGATGATGGCCGCGCGGATGTTGCCAAGGAACATGAACAGAATCGTGATGACCAGAATAGCGCCTTCGATTAAGTTCTTTTTGACCGTGTCGATGGCTTTATCGACCAATACCGTCCGGTCATAGACAGTCACGGCCTGCACACCTTCGGGCAGCGTGCGGTTGATTTCCGCCATTTTTTTATCCACCGCTTGCGAGACGGCTCGACTGTTCTGTCCGATCAGCATAATGACTGTACCCAGCACGACCTCACGGCCGTTTTCGGTGGCGGCTCCGGTGCGCAATTCTCGGCCAATCTCGATTTCGCCAACATCACGAATACGGATAGGCACGCCCTGTACATTACCGAGGATGATATTACCAATATCCTCAATCGAACTAACCTGACCCGGCACACGGATCAAATACTGTTCGCCGTGCTTCTCAATGTAACCAGCGCCGACATTGTTGTTGTTGCGATCCAAGGCGGTCACGATGTCCTGTAAAGCCAGACCGTAGGACGCGAGTTTTTCCGGAATCGGTGCAACCTGATATTGCTTAGCGTAACCGCCAATGGAATTTATTTCGGTGACACCGGGTACATTGCGCAATTGCGGCTTGATGATCCAATCCTGGATTTCACGCAAATCAGTTGCGGTATAAGTGGTACCGTCTGGCTTTCTGGCATTGTCTTTAGCTTCGACAGTCCAGAGGTAAATCTCCCCTAAACCTGTGGCAATGGGACCCATCGCCGGTATAACGCCGGTAGGCAGTCTATCCTTGGCTTGCTGGATACGCTGATTGACCAGTTGCCTTGCGAAATAGATGTCGGTACCGTCTTTGAAAATCACTGTGATCTGAGACAGACCATAGCGCGATAAAGATCGCGTCTGCTCCAAATTAGGCAGGCCCGCCATGACCGTCTCCATGGGATAGGTAATGCGTTGCTCGGTTTCCAATGGTGAATAACCGGGCGCCGTAGTATTAATCTGCACCTGAACATTGGTAATGTCCGGCACAGCATCAATGGGGAGTTTTTGAAAGTTATAGACGCCCAGCGCGGCCATACCAAATATGCACAGCATGATCAACCAGCGATGGTCTATGGCGATACGAATGATACGTTCAAACATGTCTATTTCTCCGTATCAATCCGAATCTTCGGCGTTCTTTTTACTGAGCTCTGCCTTGACGATGAAACTGCCATTGACCGCGTACTCCGCGCCCGGTTTGAGTCCGGACACAATCTCGGTAACTTTGCCATCGGTTAATCCGGTTGTAACCGGTTGGGCAACAAAACCACCGGGGACACGAGCAAGAATCGTCGACTTGTCGTTAACCGTTTGGATCGCCTCGGCGGATACAGCGACTGGCACTTCGGTTTCTTTGGCTACCAAGCCAACCGTGATGAACAAGCCCGGTCGCCAGACCATATCAGGGTTAGCCAGTGTTACGCGTGCCGTGGCGGTTCGGGTTTGCTCGCCCATCAGTGAGCCGACGTAGGACACGGTACCTGAGGCGGTAGAGTCGAGCGCAGTTGCTTTGATCGAGACCTTGGCACCGACCCGAACCAGATTGAGATCGTTTGCGGATACGATGATGTCGGCCCAAACGGTCGATAAGTCAGAAATGGTAAAGATGCTGGTATCTTCCTTGACGGCTTCGCCCAAGGCGATATGCTTTTCAACCACCATGCCGTCGAACGGCGCACGAATTTCGTAGCGGTTGAGTGCACCGGTGTTAGCTGATACCGTCGGACTTGCGCCAAGTGCTATCAATTTCTGCTGGGCATTTTGAACGGCGATTTCCATTTCCCGCATCGCCTGCTGGGCTTGCAGGTAATCCTGCTCCGCAGAGATTTTCGCCTCCCACAAGTGCTTTTCCCGAGCAAAGGTGTTGCGGGCTAATTCCAGGCGCTTTTGTGCCGACAGTAACTCGCTACGCTGTTCGGACAGCGCGGTACTGGCAATCACCGCGATAACCTGCCCCTTTTTGACTTGTTGCCCCAAGTTAGCGAAAACATGCTCGACCACCCCGGCAAGGCGCGGTACGACATGCGATGTCTTGTCTTCATTGAAGCGAATTTCACCAGGAAGGGTTGTCAGGCTTTTGATATGGGCTGCGCCTGCGGTCTGTATTGAAATACCTGTTTCGGCAATTTGCTGATCGGTCAGTGCGACAAATTCGCCCTCGTGCAACACCTCCCCACCACCCGAATCTTGGGCCTGCTGTGTTTCATCGGAAAGCTCACGTTTATCATCGCCTTGGGTAATCTGCGCTTTAATTTCCGCGTGGTCTTCTTGGACCTGCTCGTCAGCTCCCGATTTCGTCTTATCAATGCCCAGAATGACTATACTGAGCAATATTCCGAGGAGAATGATGGAAGCAATAGCGATAAGTTGTTTCTTGGTGATGTTATTCATGGGGATACCTCTGACTGGCTATTTGCCAATGTCTCGTTCATGCCGCCGCCGATCAAGCGTTCCACTTCGGCGACCGCCTTGTGATAATCCGCCTGCGCTAGCAGATACTGGGTTTTGGCCCCGAACAGAGTGCGCTGCGCATCCAGAACGTCCAGAAAGCCGAACTTGCCTAATCGATAGCCTTCGCGGGCGGCATCGTAGGCGCTTTGCGCACCAGGTAAGACCTCCTGCCGAAGCGCCGAGACTTCGGCATGCGCGGCGCTTAACTGCTGATAGGCCGTGTTCAATGCGGTCGCAATCCTCACCTCTGCGCTACGGCGGTCTTCCTCCGCTTTGGTCAGCCGATGCTCGGCTTCGAGGATGCCACCCTGGTTGCGGTTGAATGCCGGCAGCGGTATCGAAAAACCGACGACGAGCGCGTAATCGTTAGGCATCAGGTACTTGCTCGCTCCTAGGGTCGCCGTCACGTCGGGAATGGCTTTGGATTTTTCCACCGTAATCAGTGCTTGCCGCTGGGTGATTTCCGTAGCCCAGCGGGCTAAATCCGGATTGTTGGCGAGCCGCTGCTGCAACGATTCTAAAGTTGGCGGAGGACGAATGGTGTTCAGGTCGCCGGCGGCCGCCTCGAAGCGGGGGGCGGTGCTGCCCCAACTTGCGGCTAATCGCTTGCGGGCCGCTTCCAATTCTCTTTGGGCGCGCATCAGTTCAATCTGCACCGAAGCGCGGGCTGTCTTGGCTTTGGTCTCTTCGACGGGCGAAACTTTGCCGGCCTGGACCCGCGCGGATGTCGTTACCAGCATCTGCTTGGCCAGTTCTTGCGTTTGCTGTGTCAGCGCCAGACGCTGTTGCGCCGTCAGCACTTCGATGAAGGCCTGGGAGACCTGGGTTAAGACATCGACGCGCTTGGATTCGTAATCCCAATCCGCCAATTCTTTAGTCAGAGCGGCGGCTTCAGTTCGGGCCGCGCGCTTGCCGCCCAATTCGATCAACTGGCTGAGTTCTAAGGTCACTACATCGCCGTCGAAGCCCCGGATTACTTTATTGCCAAAGTTCGCCGCGTTCGCGCCGAAAGTCGGATTGGGAAAAAAGCTCGCCTGCAAGGCGGCCGCTTCCCGTGCGCGGGTCTCCCAGGAAAAGGCGGCAAGTTCCGGGTTTTGGGTTAAGGCCAGGGCTAGCGCCTGAGGCAAAACCAAAGTTCCGGCCGGTTCGTTGAACGCGTTTGGATCGTGCTCCGCTTGATTTTGGTCTCCCAATCGAGCGAGCGGAATCTTCTGGTCTGTCGGATTGGCGCCGACCGGACCGGTTGCAATGATGATACTGAGAGCGATGCCGAGAGGCAGCGCATAATTTAAGTACATGGAAAGTCTCTTCGTAGCAGGATAGAACGACGTCGAACAGACAAGCAGGCGCTAAACCTGCCTTATCGGAAGGACGAGTTACGGCTATGAAAAGTTGGCTAAATCAGAAGAATGGTACTGCGTAGACTAAGCAACCGGGAGTCGATGAACGGCGGATCGAAGAAAAAAGACCGCCGTATAATTATCCTGGCATAAGGGATGAGGAAAAAAACGAGGAAAAACAGGGGCAACAGCCCAAGATCGAGCGATATTTTAGATAAAACTGATAAGGGAACGTGGGCGCCATGGTCATCACCGGCTAGGGGTATATCGGTGCAAGGCGACGTGCAGGGTGAATCGCCGTCTGTGATATAGGCGTTAGCCCCGTCCTTGTGCTGGGTAGCTTTATCCGCATTGGCGCCATGATCTTGACTGATGCGCTCCACGGCGACATGACCGTCAGCACCAAAACACAGCACAAAGGCCGACTCCCCATGACTAAGGCCGAAATGACCAAGTACCGTAAGGATTAGCACAAAAGAAAGCCAAGTTTTGGAACGTCGTAAAGTATCCATGAATTTATTGTACCATAAAGTCAAAAACACAAACTTTCTGGCATATATGGAGGTATTTGCGCCCCGGCCAGATGGGCATGAGCATTTGAACGACGGCTTTTCCAAACTATGAATGTCTGCAATCTATAGATGTTCAGCCGTATAGAAATATGGAGCGAATGTCGGTTTTGTCAGTTGCTTTTTCCTCCCCATATTCTCGGCTCCTTGCTGACATCATCTTTGAAAAGTGACATTTCTCCAAAAACGAATGTTTCTGTCTCTCAAAAATGGCCGTTTTATGGAACCAAGTGACTGGCTCAGAAAATGAGCAGGAAAAGAAAAGCTTTCGGCAAATCTATCCACAAAATCTGTGGATAACCCTGTCGTTAATTTGTCGCAATTTATCCTAACCCTCTGCCCTCTCTGGAGTTAAGTCAAATTGACTAAAAACTGACCAGCCTAACTCCAGCCTCTGAAAATCGCGGCTTAGACCGGCTGTCAATCGATTTAGAAGTACAGGTTTCCTGTCCCTACGCTACTCGGGGTGGATATGGTTGTCGTTGAAGATAATTTGTCGCGGTACATAACTGGAGACGGCGCCAGATTGAACCGTCGTTATCCGTGGCTTCGCCGGCGTGGTCGATACGTGCTGGGTGATTTCTTGCACTTTGTTCGGCTGGGTTGGCATCGAGACCGTAGCGCCCTCTTTTGTCACGTCCAACGTCACAAAACGGGCTTCCAACCACTCGGCCCACTTTGACGCCTTGCGTATCAGACCGGCGCGGTATATGGAGTTGTATCGCGGTGTGCGCGAGTGGTAGTTAGCGGATTTTGTCCACAGGTCGCCCTTGTCGTTGCGAATATGCATTCGCAACCGCCAAGCGGCCAGATCGAACGAGTAGCAGCCGGCTGCTGCTACATCGTTCGCCGTGATCCCGTACCGGGTCAGATCGCGCAGGTACGATGTGTTGAACTGCATCTGGCCTACGTCATGGGTACCGTTCGTATTGCGCACCCACTGCCCCGGTTTACCCGCTTCTTTCTCCGCCACTGCCAACATAATGTTGGCAGGGACTTCGTACTTTACGGCGGCCGAGATCGAACAGACAACGCGCTCTTGTATTTGTGGAGGTAAATCTATGAACATCAGGATTCTCTATAGGTTTACGCGATTGTTATCGCGGTCTCGAAAGGCCGCTACTTCCGACTCTTGATCGGCGTCTCTGGATGTTGCTGAGGCTAGGGCGTTTCCGTCAAATGTTGGGGCGATACTGCCCTGCCCTTTAATGGCGGCAGCGATTTTTCCGCCTGTGGTATTGGTAATGCGATCCATTCCCGCGTCTTTGATACTGGTCGCCTTTTCCTTGGCGACTTCAGTGGCGCCTTGCGCCAAGTTAGCTGTTGCGTCGGCCGCGATCCGACCGGCTATACCGGCGACCTTGGCGGCTGATGTCAACATGCTTGATTCGGATGAAC
>Ga0208265_100102_pt1 | contig 82262 bp, 71 predicted proteins | sample LakWasMet44_HOW7_2_FD_183882 | JGI IMG/M metagenome (GOLD analysis project Ga0208265, IMG submission 183882) | Freshwater sediment methanotrophic microbial communities from Lake Washington under simulated oxygen tension - Sediment Metagenome... | ecosystem: Environmental > Aquatic > Freshwater >... | reverse complement strand
GATTATCCACGCCGATGACTTCATCGCCCCGTTCCAGTAATTTGATGGCTACGTGATTGCCGATAAAGCCCGCTGTGCCGGTGACTAATACTTTCATCGGTTAGAGCCTGTCATCAGTTTGGTTAGCGAAAAACAAATGTTTAAAGTCATAAAATATAAACTCACAAGTTGCAAAATCTAAATTAGTATAACTGATGTTACGCACGAATCGCTTTATGTTCCTGTTTTGCGGCGAACATCGCAGTTAATGATGAGCATGAAATAGCTCAGGTTGCAGGTGCGAATTCATTCGCACTGTGCTGCTTGGGAAATTATTTTGTTCATGTTCCTTAACTGATGTTACGTACGGCGAATTCATCCCGTTTACCGCGTCGAGCACCGCCGCTAAAAGCTGCGGTAGGCTGGGTTGCTAAACCCAGCATTTCGGAGCCACCCATGCCGGGTTTCCGCTAAAGCTCCAACCCAGCCTACACAGGCTGTTAAAAGCAAGTAACTAACACAATTTATTAAATCGATCTAACTTCAACTAACTGCGTAACATCAGTTAGTATAACATTAATATTTCAAGCTATCCGGTAGTCGAGGCTCACTTGCGACTTAAAAATTATCTGCCCGATAATACTTATCCCTTCATTCAGAATAATTGGGTAATAGCCTGCGCTATCATGATATTTTTTTTGAATGCAATCACACTTTTTGATAATCTTTTAATACTCATACTGAAGCTCTATAGCAAATAGTTATTTCTCTTGTTGTATCTGCCAGGTTAGCCTATTACCAGTACTGCAGCGCAAATAATATTCAGTATATGATGTTAATCAAGACGGGCATCAATAAGAATAATGAAAAAGACATACATTGCAGGGATTTTACTGGCGATTTTTCTGGTATCCGTTACTGCTACACAAGCCAACTCCATGACCAAGATCGAGCCTAACGATCGCCTTGAAGCAACACAAACTCTTGATCATTTCGACAGCGAATTTGACAACGCTACCGTCATGGCTTGTGCCTCACGATATAGCGCTAATAATGATTGCTATGGTTACTTCTCATTCAGTTTAACTGACTTATCCAGAACAATTACTGATATGGATGCTGATAGCATCGACATAGCGTTTGGCCTTTATGATTCTGCTGAAAACGCAACTTATAATGACAGTGATGTTTTTAGTTCTGATAACGGGCAATATAATAATTCGTATGGTGACATTATTGAGACCTATCTGAATGCGAATTTTTACTATGCTATTGCTAAAGGTTACCAAAATCGAATGGCTCTAAGCGAAAGCGGCTCGTTGCATATGTCAGCCAGCCATCCTTCAACTGTGTCGCTCCCCGCCATTCTTGCGCTGGCTCTACTGCCTACGGCTCTTACGTTGCTGTTGTTCGGCCTTGGGATAGTGGGCTTTTTCACTCCTCGCAAACAGAGATCTATCGTTTAGAGCAATTGACTGACCAGGCTGACTAAAAGCGATGCTTAAAATCTATGCGGAGATTTCGAGCCAGATTTTTAGTTGTCTGGGATAAACATCGGTTCTGCTCGCCGACCCTATAATCGGCGAGTACTTCGCCCAATCTACGATATCCAGCCTCCATATTGCAGGAAGCTGATCAACAATCCGTTTATTAGCCGCCTTTCTCTCTGCGAAGCATGTCTATTTTTTCGTGATGCTGCTTCCGAAACGCATCCCTTTCTTCCTTAGTTTTCATGCTATCCAGCTTCAGCAAATAATTGCACCGCTCTTGCTCAGTCATGAAATCAGCGCCATAGATATGAGAATAAACAGGCACATCTCCTGTTCTACCGGTTAGCTCTTTGGGATTTGTACTAAAAGTTTCTTCTTGTTGCTCTGATTCAGATTGAGCGAAGGAAATGGAAGAAAAGAAAGCGACGCACAAAGATACCAGGAATGACATAAACAGTTTTTTTTTCAACATGAAATATCTCCTTCAATACTTTAGATAAATGGCGCCCTCGTCTTTAAGCAGCAATGAAATATTTCCGAGCAAGGAAATATCTCTCAAGGCACCGAATCAACATAAGCAGGAGCTAAAATCACTCCAAGGTTAATTCCACGAAAATAAAATCATACTTATTCAGCACTATCAAAATGCTGAGAAAAGACAATTTTCCTGTTATTGTTTTACTTTAATGTGACTGAGTACTTCTTTGTTAGTTCATATCCGATTTCCAGTTACTGAAGGAAATATCCGGCCATCAAACAACCGCCCTGCCGCCCTCCCTCGTAGCTCCGGTCCAAAGTCCTGTGGCTGCTTTTACATCCACCAATCAACACGATTAGATAAGGCAGCTCCGATCAACATCATTGCCTCCATGATGGCAAAGCCGCCCCGCAACCGCCGTTCAGATTACCTTGCTGATCAAAGTCTATTTTAAGGTAGCCGTCACCAGCAGGCCGATCACTGGCTGCCCTGCTTCCTTGCGCAGCACAACCGTGTCCGCCGCGCACATATCAAAGCCCGAAGCCGTCAAGGCAGCCTTTATATACTCATGCGTATGCGCATAACGGCCATGAGGGTTTAATTTAAAGCCATTGCCACTGTCTTCATCGCTTTTTTCCACGGTAAAAACCAGGCTACCCGCTGCATTCAGCGCATGCGCGGCAGCCTGCAGAAAAGGACCGAGCTCGCCAAAATAAACCAGTGTATCAGCCGAAACGATCAGATCGAATAAGGCTTTATACCGGCTTAAATATTCTACCAGATCAGCTTCGATCAGTTCGTCATAGACATTGCGCCCCTTGGCCTTGTTCAGCATGCCGGAGGACAGGTCAACTCCGGCCAGTGTACGGGCATACGGCCGCAGCAAAGGCCCGCACAACCCGGTGCCGCAGCCTGCATCCAGCACTCTGAGTTCCTGTCGGGGCTCGGGGAAAAGTACGGAGACAGCCTGCGTGACCAACTCGGGCGCCCGATAACCAAGCCCGTTTAGCACTGTGTCGAAGCTGGCCGCAAACTTGTCGAATATGTCCTGTATGTAAGCCTGTGAAGCCCGGTCGGGAATGTCTTCGCCTAAAAGGGCGGAAAGATGATGCTTCGCAATCGGACTCTCGGGATCGGCTTCGATCCAGCGCTGCAAAACGCTTCTGGCCTGCTCGGGCTGCCCCGTTTTTAACATCATCCGCCACAAACTTTCATAAGCGTATTTGTGGTTAGGTTTTATAGCAATGGCTTGCTGGTAGGCGGCCGCCGCCTTGTAGTATTCGTCCTGCTCCTGATAAGTATTGCCGAGATTCTGGAAGACATCGGCGTTGCCCGGACTTAGCTCGGCGGCTCTCAGCAATACGTGCACCGATTCCTCGTACTCGCCTAGGTTTCTTAGCACAACGCCCAGATTATTGCAGGCACTGGCGTGATTGGGCATCATGTCGATCACTTTCCGATACGTTTCGGCAGCCTTTTGCATGTCGCCTGTCTCCTTGTAGACATTGCCCAGGTTATTGCAGGCGTCCAGATAGAACGGATTAATCCGGAGCGCCTGACTGATGCTGGTGATGGCCTTGTCGCTCTGGCCGGTCTGATGCAGCAGCACACCCAGGAAATGCAGAGCATCGGGATTGTCCGGTTGGCTTTTCAAAATTGATCTATAGGCTTTCTCGGCTTCACCAAAATGCCCCTTTTGGTGCATGCTAATCGCCGACGATAAGGCACTGCTTGGATTTGTCTGTTTTCGTCGCTTGTTTTTCTTGGCTGCAAGCCGTTCATTAGATTTCATGATATTTTGGTCTTATATCTACTTGATTAAACCGCTATATCTTAATTGTAATCGGGATTATTGCCAGCTGCACTGCAATCATCCTATTTATAGTTGTTATGATTATTGGTCTTGGCGGAGGGAGAAAACTGTCCGTGCCGCTGAAGCAGCAATTACCTGATGAGCTGTTTCGGCTCCGCAGATAGTGGCAGTATCAACAGCATGATAGTTTTTTTTAAAGGCTTGCCCCGGCAATAAAGATCTATTTTTATGCTATTCAAAGGGGAAATGCATTGAGCCCGTGTTGCGCTCAATGTCAATGACGGGCTTTATTTTTCGTTAATGCGTTTGCTTGTTTGATTTCAATTGACGCCATAGACAATCTCAAAGATTTCTTCAATTGAGGCTGTTGATTCGTCAATGATATATACGCTGTTATTCGGATAGAAAGCATAGATCTTATCGCTCTGGTGCTTATAGCGAAATTGGTCACCATGCTGGATCATGGGCGTACCGATGCCTTTGTTAATGAAATCCTGAATCGCCTCAAGCTTCGGGCTGTAATAGTGCTTGACGCCATACACTACATTTTCCAGATGGCGTTCGTTTGGATTATCCAGATTAAGCAGAGCGTATAAATCATAATCACCGTGTATATATTGCATGCACGTAGAATGCTTGGCGCTATCCATCCATGCATGGCTGTTTCTCCAGTTCGGCACCGCCGCCTCATCAAAGCTGGCAGGCGCATCTTCCCTGGAAATCATCAGGCAGCCATAATATTCACTGTTGATGTCGGTATCCACGGCAAAACAGCCTTTTTCGCTGCCATACCGCTTGAATATTTTTTTTGATTTTTCAAGGGGCGTTTTGTCTTTAAGGAACTCATCCCAGGCCTCGACAGCTTTTGCATACTTTCCATCCTTAAAAGCCTGCGCCCCCGTCAAGGTAGGATCAACCACCAGGCCGGCGGTTTTTGCATGAATAATGTGGCCGGAAGCGAATGGTATATAAACGTCGCAATCAGCTGTCTTTGCCTTGCAGTCTATCGGCTTCGGATACATATTCTTATTGCCGATGTATTTCAACGACTCGGGATTGGTCGCTCTGACCAGGATAATGTGATTGAAGACCTGGGCCGCTGCTTTAAAAACATCAATATCGTCCCGCCTGATGCCTAATCTGCTGTCGCCCCAGTCAAAGGGTTTGATCTTCCTTAATACGTGAGCGTGCTTGAACGAATCGCTGTGCATCTGGCTACGCCGGTTTGCCTGTACTTCAGGTTGTGCAAGTTTGCTGTATCTCATTGACTCTCCATAAATCCTGCCTGCCGACTTCATCTTATCCATATCCAACTGTCTATTTAGTCATTGATTGATCGGCATGGAGAGCTTGTATTCACTCTCCTCAATTTCAAGCAGGCTTCCCATGCAGAAACTGGCCGCAGTCTTCAATGTCCCGGTATTTTGAAGAACCGTCTGGAATCTCTCATCAATTCACACCGAGAGAGCCGGTTACGAGGTATAACGCTCCAACTGACCTGCCAGAAATTAGAATTGCACTAAACTCGGTTGATGTAAGTCCGGCGACTCCGAAGGACAATCAGAATCGCTAACTCCAGAGAGAAACCATTATTGCTTAATTTTATTTCGGAATTATTAAGAAATTCTTAGCTAGCGCAATAACGTGAGTTATTTATATCCATACAAAGGTTGTGGCAGAAAATCGACTTTAGCAATGCTTAATAAGGCCTACTTTACGGCCTTTCAAAAAATATAATCGGATAAGCTATTTTAATATCTGATGTGACGCACGGAAGATTTTTCCCGTTTGCCGCGCCGAGCACTGCAGCTTTTAGCGGAGGTAGGCTGGGTTGCCAAACCCAGCATTTGAAGCCTCTCAATCTTCGTAGGGTACGCATCGCGTACCTGTTCAGGGCTTTTCGGCACACCACAAGTCCGGAAAGGTACGCGATACGTACCCTACCGTGGATGTTGCCTTGATCTTGGCAGGGCAGCGGGGTAGGCTGGGTTGCTAAACCCAGCATTTCGGCCGCCCCTGCCGGGTTTCCGCTAAAGTGCCAACCCAGCCTACACAGGCTGTTAAAAGCAGGTCACTCGCCTTCGGGTGCGACAAACCCGATTAACACAACCGCCGCGCTAGCGATACTTTATTAGATCGACCTAACTTCAACTAACTGCGTAACATCAGTTAATATCGAGAGAGCCGCGAGTTCAGGTACGCGCTAATGCTGCCTCTCAAGCCAAGCACCGCATTCATTTTTTCTAATCGCTCGCTCATGCCAATTTTTGTCAAGAATCGTCATCTGGATTAAGGAGAATCGCTATTTCCGCTTCCCGGACTCGCACCATGAAAACTTAAGACGGGCCAATAGAAAAATTCCCAGCGTAACGGCAACATCAGCAATTCGCCTTAAATATCTTGAGCCAGCCAAAGAATTTGCAAGGCAATAACAGAAGCATAGATAAACTGTTAGAGGCTTTTTAACCCGTTTGGCTTTAATAAAATTTTTATAGAAGGCGACTTGCGACTTCAGCAATTACGAAGACTCTAATTGAGCCGTCGAGAATACAGAGAGCCTTAGTAAAAATATATTTGTCGAAGAGTTAAATTCATTGCTAAAAAATCTAATTTATCTATATACTGTGACCAGCATTTATGCGTATCTTTCTACTGGTTTTGATTTCTCTGTATCCCGCTATAGGCCGAATAACAGGGGGTTTCAACCCGGTCAAAATATTATTCATTAAGTTTTGCTCCGCCAGTATTTTAAGTTCTACCATTGGATGCAGTGAGACGTTTGAGCCGGCTTTATTGTTAAGGCTGGGATTTATAACGCCAATAGAGATTGGCGATTTTTTTTAAGTTTAAGAGTGTAATATGTCAGAGCAAGTCGTAGGTACCGTTAAGTGGTTCAATGATGAAAAAGGGTTTGGATTTATTGAACAAGAAGGTGGTAAAGATGTTTTTGTTCATCACAGTGCAATTAACGGCACCGGCCGCAAAACCTTGCGCGAAGGCCAAAAAGTTACTATGCAGGTAACTCAAGGTCAAAAAGGCCCGCAAGCTGAGAATGTGACCCCAGCGTAACCACCCCCAAAATCAAGCCCAAAAGTCGATAGACTTTTGGGCTTATTTTGCATGCGAAATAACTGCCGGTTCGCTTCGGTCATGCACGGGGAGCTAAAACCTTTTCAGATTTATTTATTAAAGATCCCCTGTACTATTTGATATAGTCATTGTTGGCATTCTTTCATTTAGCGAGGCCCCTGTCTTGCTTATAGACTTTCTCGCAGGCCTTGCGATTCTCTGATTGCGGCCGCCGCCCAGCTACCGTTTTTTCAGCAAAAAGTCAGATTTATACCAAACCGATACGGTAACGGAGTCTTTGCCATGCCTGAGTTTTCCTTAAACACAAACTGGCTGATCCCTGCGTCTGTTGAAGCCGTCTGGCCGTGCCTGATCGATACTGAAAACTGGCCGTCCTGGTGGAAATATGTGATATCGGTTGAGGAAATAGAATCGGGAGATGCGTCCGGCATCAACAATATCAGGCGTTATTACTGGCGCACCTGCTTGCCGTACACGCTGATGCTTAATTTATGCGTCACTGAAATACAGCCTCGTCGTTTTATCGCCGTAAAGGTTGATGGCGATCTGCAAGGTCATGGCTATTGTCAATTATGCCCGGACTCCACTAACAGCCGCACTGAAGTTGAATTCAGATGGCAGGTGCAAACCTGCAAACCCTGGATGAACCGATTTGCGACATTAGCCGCGCCGATTTTTGCATGGAACCATGCACGCGTCATGAAGTCTGGAGAAGAAAGCTTGATCCGATACCTGTCAACGGTTAAAAATTTATAAATAACATGGAATAATAGTACACATCAGGTTACCCTTTATCAATTTACAACTGATACGCAAAAATATGGCGCAATACATATATTCAATGAATCGGGTAGGGAAAATTGTCCCGCCCAAAAAATACATACTCAAGGATATTTCGCTATCCTTCTTTCCCGGCGCCAAAATCGGCGTGCTGGGTTTGAACGGTTCCGGTAAATCGACATTGCTGCGAATCATGGCCGGCATCGATAAAGAAATCGAAGGCGAAGCGATTCCGCTGAAAGGCACTAATATCGGTTATCTGCCGCAAGAGCCGCAATTAGACCCCAATAAAACCGTGCGCGGCAATATCGAAGAAGCTGTCGCCGAAACCAAAGCGATCCTGGACCGTTTCAACGAAGTCAGCAATGCTTTTGCCGATCCTGACGCCGATTTCGACGCCTTACTGGCAGAACAGGCCGAACTGCAGGAAAAGATTGAAGCGGCCGGCGCCTGGGAACTGGACAGGAAACTGGAAATTGCGGCCGATGCATTGCGCCTGCCGGACTGGGATGCTGATGTAACCAAATTATCCGGTGGCGAAAAACGCCGCGTCGCCTTGTGCCGGTTGCTGTTATCCAATCCGGACATGCTGCTGCTGGACGAGCCCACCAACCATCTGGACGCCGAATCGGTCGCTTGGCTGGAACGCTTCCTGCACGATTATCCCGGCACTGTCGTCGCAGTAACACACGATCGCTACTTTTTAGACAATGTCGCCGGCTGGATTCTGGAGCTGGATAGAGGCTCGGGCATTCCTTGGGAAGGCAATTACTCCAGCTGGCTGGAACAAAAAGGCCGCCGCCTGGAACTGGAGGAAAAGCAGGAATCTTCCCGCCAAAAAGCCATGAAAGCCGAGCTCGAATGGGTGCGTTCGAATCCCAAAGGCCGTCATGCCAAAAGTAAGGCTCGTCTGGCGCGCTTTGAGGAATTGTCATCCCAGGAAGTGCAAAAACGCAATGAGACTCAGGAAATTTATATTCCACCCGGTCCACGCCTGGGCGATGTCGTGATCGAAGCGGATAACATCAGCAAGGGCTTCGGCGACCGGCTGCTGTTTAATGGCCTGAGCTTCAAATTGCCGCCGGGCGGCATCGTCGGCATTATCGGACCTAACGGCGCAGGTAAAACCACGCTGTTCCGTATGATGGCGGGCCTGGAGCAGCCCAGCTCAGGCTCGCTGACCATGGGACAAACCGTGCAGTTGGCCTATGTTGACCAGTTGCGCGACAACATGGACCCGAACAAGACCGTCTTTGAAGAAATTTCCGACGGTTTGGATATGATTACGGTCGGTAGGTATGAAACGCCTTCGCGCTCTTATGTCGGGCGTTTTAACTTTAAAGGCGCTGATCAGCAAAAACGCATCGGCGAGCTTTCCGGCGGCGAGCGCAACCGCGTACATTTAGCCAAGCTGCTGAAAACCGGCGGCAACGTATTGCTGCTTGACGAGCCGACCAACGATCTCGACGTTGAAACCCTGCGCGCTCTGGAAGAAGCCTTGCTCGCCTTCCCCGGCTGCGCCGTGGTTATCTCCCATGACCGCTGGTTCCTGGATAGAATCGCCACGCACATGCTGGCCTTTGAAGGCGACAGCAACGTGGTCTGGTTTGAAGGCAACTATCAGGACTACGAAGCTGACCGCCATCGCCGCCTGGGCAGTGATGCGGATAACCCTCACCGGTTGAAATACAAAAAGCTGGCTCAATAGCGTCAGTCGTATGGAGCGGGAATGCCCCGCTCCATACCCAATGCCGTTAAGTTAAGCCGTTCGTGGTGAGCTTGTCGAACCATGAGTGGCTTAACTTAACGGCATTGGCTCCATATCCGATCCCTTAGCCCGCAAACACAACGTCATACCGCTTCATCAGCCCGGCTATATCCTTTCGGTAAAACTCCTGCACCGGCAGACATAAATCGCCCGGTTTTAATCCTCTTTCTTGCAGGGATTCAACTTCCGTATAAATATCATGCACATCATAGATTTCCAGCGCCTTAAAGATGGCGGCCGTATCCTTCATGCCCGCAATACCGGGTTGCTGGCCGTTTTTCAGATGGAAAACCCCATCATCCAATAACAGGATCGCAACCTGCTGATCGAATGCCGCCGTGGTCAGAACAATATCGAGTATTTCCTGAACCTGGGCGCCGCTGTGCGCCGGCTTGCGCAATACAAACAAATATTTTTTCATTTCTCAACCAAAAACGATGAAACGATCAGCTTCCAGCGTAGCCTCAACCAATTGCCCCAGCCCTGAAATACGAAAGCCCTCAGCCAGATCATTATCGGCCTTGCCCTGCCTTTTGCCTTCGTCCGTGCACAATAAACCGCGCCGCTGGGCGGCAGAGATACAAACGACCAGATCAATCTGATGCTGCCGCGCCAATTCACTCCACTGCGCTGTGAACTGAAGCTCATCATCTGGGGGCGTGGCGTACTTGAAGGCATGATAGATGCCGTCATGATAAAAAAACACCCGAAACACTTCGTGTCCCTGTGCCAAAACGGCCTTGATAAACTGATAGGCAATATGGCCGGCGTTCGACTGATAAGGACTGGTATTAATTTGAATGGCGAATTTCATTATTAAGAGAATAGTTAGACATAGAATAAATATACTCGGAACTCTCGGGAACAGCCTTGTTGATCGCGACGATCTTAGCCTATTATAATCCCATAAAATATCAATAGTCGGCTGTCAGGCCGTTATTTCATTGTTTTCGGAACCAATCCTGTCTCACTCAGTCTCATCGCCATGAAATTTAAACCATCCGCTCTAACGCTGGCTTTGGGCCTTGCCCTGTTCCCTGCTGCACAGCAGGCTGTTGAAATTGATAAGATTGAATTGCCCGACATGGGCGATTCCTCAGGCGCACTGATCACCCCGGCGCAGGAACAGGAACTCGGCGCCGCTTTTTTCAGAAGCCTGCACAGCCAAGTTTCCATCAGCCAGGATGCCGAAATCCAGCAGTATATTGACTCTATCGGCAAAAGGCTTGCAACCAACAGTGATACCCCGGGTTACCCTTTCCATTTCTTTGTCGTCATGGAAAATCAAATCAACGCCTTTGCGGGTCCTGGCGGCTATATCGGCGTAAATTCCGCGCTCATTCTGACAACTGAAGCCGAAAGCGAGCTGGCTTCGGTCATGGCGCACGAGGTTGCTCACGTAACCCAACGTCATCTATACCGTGCCTTTGAAGCCGCCAGCCGTTTGTCGCTTCCCACGGCTGCCGCCACCCTGGCCGCTATTTTGTTAGGCACACAATCGCCAGCGGCTGCACAAGCGGCACTCATGGCCATACAGGCCGGCAGTGTTCAGTTTCAAATTGACTTTACACGCGAACATGAAGCGGAAGCCGATCGCGTCGGCATGCAAACATTGGCGGGGTCGCAGTATGACCCGCGCAGCATGCCCACTTTCTTTGAACGTCTGCAGCAATCCACCCGCTATTATGGGCAGGATGTTCCGGAGTTTCTAAGAACACACCCGGTTACCGCTTCGCGTATTTCCGATACCCGCGGCCGGGCGGAAACCTATCCTTATAAACAATACCCCGACTCGCTCGGCTATCAGCTGGTCAAAGCCAAGCTGCGCGTAATAACCGCAACCGATACTGTCGATGCCGTCAACTATTTTCAATCACGCTTGACGCAGGGCACCGAAGAGCAGCGCACCGTTTCCCGTTACGGCATGGGTTTGGCTCAGCTTCATGCGCAAAAATTCAAGGAAGCCGAAGCCATCTTTCGACAACTGGCCCAAGAACATCCCGAGCAGGCCCAATACGTAGCGGCGCTGGCCCGTACGCTGCTTGAAGCAAAGCATTATCCTGAAGCCCTTGCCCTCTATCAAAAAACGGTTAAACAACTTCCTGACAATGATGCCGTCAAGCTTGAATATATAACGTCTCTGTTGAAAGCGGGCAACCCCGAGGCGGCCCGCAAAAATCTAATGGCGTTGAGTCCTAAAATCCAGCAGCAGCCGATGTATATGCAGCTCCTGGCACAAACCTACAGCGATTTAAACCAACCGGCCGAATCGCATCGCTATCTTGCCGAATACTACTATATGACGGGACAAACCAGAGACGCCATCCTGCAGATCAAATTGGCCCAGAAATCAAAAGACCTTAATTTTTATCTGTCCTCCATTCTTAACGAGCGCCTCAGTTTCTTTCTGAACGAGGAAGAAGAAGCCCGGCGTGACCGGTAAAAATTTTGCATTGACTGGCAAAAGGCAATCACGTGTATTCTTAACGTTTACTTAATTGACTGCAATCTTTGCCAGCCATTTCTTACATTAGAAATCGCTAAAATTTCATAACATAATGTATCTATTAACTATTTTCGAGCCGATACTATTTAACTTAAAAAATCATTTTTTTTGATGGACACTACTGTTTTTTTTGATATAGAATCTTCACCAGCTTAACGGAGTGAGCCCGGTTTAACGGCCGGTTAAGAGGAGGATAAGCCTTTCAGGCTATTGATAACAATAATAAATTAAGTAATTCTGCTTGAGTTAAGTTGTACAGAGGATCATAGAGTACAACAAAATAATAAAAATAATAACACTCAGTACGCCCGCTCCATGCGGGCTTTTTATTGCCTGCAATTTATACAAACTTGTTTCAGATTTTCGAGCGTCCCTGCTCAATCCGGAATTTTACATGCTCAAACGCACGCCGATCCATCCGGCTCTTGGTGCGCCTGGCGAGACAAAGCGGCGACTATCGAAAGCATCGCCCAATACTTCATCAGCTTGTCCGTAGACACCGAAAGACGCATAGTCCTTATCGAAAATATTATCTACCTTACCAAACAAGGCCAGATGCTTGTTGACTTTATATTCCGCCTTGGCATTGAACAACCAGTAGCCGGCCAGCTTCGGAGTCGTATTGGCCTCGTCGCCCCTAAAGAACTGATCACCGCTGTACAGGCCATCTATACCCAACGAGAAACGTTCCCATAGATCGACACCGATTGATGCCTTGAAGATATGCTCGGGCATGCCCGGAATTTTATCGCCGCGCATTACTTGAACCGGTTCGTCTTCATTCAGTGGATTCTGAATGGTAAAACCATCCATAAAGCGCGCATTCAAATAGGTATAATTGGCCGTAAAATGCCAGTCGTCAATGTCACTGAACAATTGCGCATAATTGAGCGTAGTGCCGGCTTCTATGCCGTAACGACGGGTTTGCCCGACGTTGCTGAAAAATCCTTCGCTGATGCTGTCGCCGCCGCGATTAAAGATGATGTCATCATGATTTACGGTATGGAAATAGCCCAGATTCCACTTCATATCGCCTCTTTCCAAGAATTTATCAAAATCGCCGCGGAAACCGCCTTCCCAGGTTTTAGCCACGACCTGATCCAGTGGCGGATCGGAAACAAATGCATTCGGCAACCGGCAAGGATCATCCTGATCGGCGCAGCTTAACTCCATCGGCGTCGGTGCCCGCGAGGACTCGCTATAGCTGCCGTACATGCCAAGATTATCGATAACTTGATAAGTAAAGCCGGCCGATGGATTAAAACGCTCGAAGCTATGCTTGCCGCTTAATTTGTCTTCGCCGTCAATGAACTGATTGGCCATGGTGATGCTGACATGGTTATAACGTCCGGCCAATGTGACGGCCAGATCGTCGGTCACCGAGAATGTATCGCTCAGATAGAAGCCATAGGTTTCCGTATTGGTATTCAGGCGCACTCTGGCGTCTCTGACCAGAATACCGCTGCCTATGGTGCCGCGGTCATCGGTCAACTGCGCCAATTCGGTATCGGAACCAAAATGCACATCGGCATAATCATAGCTGGCGCCGACTGTCAGATTGTTCTCATGCTCGAACCAGTCCTGCTTGAACATCGATTGCAAAGTACCGCCCCGGCTGCGCATATTGGTTGCGCTGGTATTGTTGGTCGCGCCTTCTACGCTATCATCAGCAAGCACCAGATTATCGTTGATGTCGACAACCGGAAATTCACCTGATGCATCGCATAGCAAACCGCTGTCATCTGCACAGCCATCAAAATCGCTGTCATCACCATTAAAGGTTTTGAGCCGGTTCTGGCGGAAATAGGCATTGCCGCTTAACTCAACATCATCGGTCAGATCATAATTGCCGGACAGTTCGGAAAAGAACATGCGCGTAATCGTCTGGTCAGGATGGGTGAATACGGCTTTTCTGCCCAGGCCCAGCAACTGCTCAGGGGCCGCACCGTTGCCCTTCATGTCGTTATCGTTGGCAGCGAGCGTTAAGTCCAGTTCTCCGCGATCATTCTGCCAGCTCAAGGTGCCCAAGACCTGCTTGGCGCGCGTCGGCGAGAAATCGCGCCAACCCTGTTCGCCGAAATTGTGCACATCGAGAAAATAGCCCCAGGTGCCATTATTGGCGCCGCTGGTCAATTCCTCCGAATGCCGGTCCCATGAGCCGCCGTAGACTTCCAGTTGGTGGCCGGGCGCCGTAAAGCCGGTTTTGGTCTTGAGCGCTATGGCGCCGCCCAGCGTGTTCAAGCCATATATCGGATTGGACCCAGGCACCAATGCCATCGTGTCGATCGCGCCTTTAGGAATCAAATCCCAGTTGACCGTATCGCCGAAGGGCTCGTTAAATCTGACTCCGTTCACATAGGTCGACAAGCCTTGCGGCAATCCCAGCAATGGCGAAGCGACAAAGCCGCGGTAATAAATATCGGGCTGCAACGGGTTGTTCTGCGCTTCATTGACATGTACGCTGCCCAGATAGCGGTTGATATATTCATTCAGAGACAGGCTCTGCGCCTTCTCCAACTGCTCGGATGTTACCGTCTGGATATTGGCCGGTATCTTGGCGGCCTCAACGCCACTACCCGGCAATGGCGTAACGCCTACGACATCGATGGTTTCCAGCGTAACTTTTGATTGCTCTTCCGCCATAACGGCAGACAGCGAGGACAGGCTGAAAAGCCCGATCGCTCCATAAACAAGATTTTTTTTCATTATCCCCCCAAGCTTAAAAAACCGGTCATGGTAGCTGAACCAGCCGGGAGGACATAGACATAACAACAAAAAAGGAAAAATTCCTATATTCGGGCAATTAAATTACCATGCGGCAGATACAGGCTTATTGAATTACTTAGGTTTTTATAACCATACAACAGCAGGGTATTTAGCTATAATGCCATACACAATAACTATAACCATTCAGATCAGCTGAGGCAGGTCACGCTTATGACAATCACTGTAAATACTGTCAATAAAATACAGCGCTACTTTGAACATCAAATAGCCCGTATACAATCCAGCCAGAACTATCAAACACTGCAGGCCATGCCTCCATTGAAGCGCTGGAGCGTTGTAGCCGGACTGTTTTTATTGTCGCAGATAGTCCTGTTCGGCGCTTTATATCTGATTTTCGGCAAAATCGTTGTAATTGGCTTTTTCGCCAGCATTCTGGCTGGACTGGCGACTGGCGTCGGCGCCTTGCCCGCCCTGTATTTTAAAAACATATCAGTCAACCTGTTCAATGGCATGCTCGGTGCAGCGGCCGGTGTGATGCTTGCGGCGACTGCCTTTTCCCTGCTGGTTCCCGGCATGACTTATGGCAACGCGATCTGGCCCGGCAACGGCATTTACGTCGTCTCCATCGGCATGCTGATTGGTGGACTGTTTCTGCATTATGCCGATCGCCAACTGCCCCATGTTCATTTTGAGACCATCTCAGATACGCATCTGGCTTCGTTAAAAAAAATCTGGTTATTTGTGATCGCCATTACGATTCACAATTTTCCTGAAGGCATGTCAGTCGGCGTCAGTTTCGGTTCAGGAGAAATTAAAAACGGTGTGGTTCTGGCTGTCGCGATCGCCCTGCAAAATATTCCTGAAGGTCTGGCCGTCGCCTTACCGCTGGTGGGCCTCGGTTATAACCGCTGGAAAGCCATAGGCATCGCCACTGTCACAGGTCTGGTTGAGCCCGTGGGGGGCTTGCTGGGCATCACCATGGTCACGCTGTTCGAACCGGTACTGCCGATCGCCATGGGATTTGCTGCCGGCGCCATGCTGTTTGTCATCAGCGAGGAAATCATTCCTGAAACGCATGCCGGCGGCCGTTCGCGTTATGCCACTTTCGCTCTCATGATCGGCTTTATCATCATGATGGTTCTGGATAACCTGCTGGGCTGACAAAGATCCCTATCTTCCAATACAAACAAAACACATATATCGGCTGTTCGCCGCATCTGCTGGTGGAACAGCCGTTTGCCTTTCGTACTTGTTTACAGAGACAAATAATGGGTGAGCTGCAAAATTTCTTTCAAAACTATCTACAACACTTTCCAAATTATCTACAGCACTTTCAAAACTATCTACAACACTTTTTATCTCTACTGACTTCCGGCAACTTGGCTGAAATATCGGCCACGGCCGCAACCAGCTATGCGCTGATTGCGGCGGCTGAAATTGGCGATAAAAGCCAGCTGGTTTGCATGACGCTGGCGTCAAGGCATCGAGGGCTGCCGGTCATGCTCGGAGCCATCACCGCCTTCGCTTTCTTAAACACGCTGGCCGTGGTTTTCGGTGTTGCTATCGCCGCCTGGCTGCCTGAGTATATCGTTGCGGCCACTGTCGCTTTCTTGTTTGCGGCCTTTGGCATTCATGCATTACGGATAGAAGAAGAGGATGAAGACGAGGAAGTCAAGGAAAAAAGCGGCCACGGCATTTTCTTTACCACGTTTCTGCTGATTACAGTGGCTGAATTCGGCGATAAAACGCAGTTGGCTGTCGTCGCTTTAAGCAGTACCGCCTCTCCTGTCGCCGTCTGGCTGGGTTCTACAGCCGCCCTCGCCTCAACATCGGCCCTTGGCATTCTGGCAGGACGCACTATCCTGCAGAAATTCCCGTTAACTCTGCTGCACAAAATCAGCGGCGCAATTTTTCTGATATTGGCTGCCCTTGCCGGCTACAGAGCTTATATAGATTACATGGGTTAATAACGTAATCTTCTTAGAGAATAATGACCTGAGCATCCGTCGACTTAATCTATTAAGACTTTCACAGACTCCTTGAATTGATAGGGCACTTGAGCGAGTGGGCGGTGTCTGAGAGGTATGAAAAAGAAGCCTATTGAGTTGCCTGCATTACTGCAGGCAGCTGCTGATCCCGATCAATTCCACATTGATGCTCTATCTTCATCCGGCGCAATCATATGCCTGTGCTTTTCCAGATTAAGTCCGATTCAAGGACTACCCCATCGATCGGTCATACCGTCCATCCCTTAGAACAGCGCTTACAGGAGGATTGTCCGGCCCAATAATTCCGAAATGCTTCGCTAATCATGCGACTTGCTTAACTTTTATCGTAAGCCTCTAATTTCGGTTCAAAAATTGAGGCTGATAAATAGAGGAGAAAGAAAATGAAAAAATCGTTTTCACTATATATGATGGCCTGTCTGCTTTTTGTCTCAGCCGGAGTGGATTCCGCGCCATCCATGAAAATCTACGGCATCGGCGGAGGAAACGGCCGCCAAGTAGATATCTTGAAACCTAATAATGGTGAAACGCAGCCGGAAATCACGGTTAAAGGCTCTAACGGGGCGGCATGCATTAATATCGCCGGCCGATGGAATTTTTCGGAAAATGGCACTTTTACCTGTCAAGCTGAGGGAGAACAGCCGTTTACTGACCCTATAAGCGACACGGGAACATTTGACATTCTGCAGAATGGCTGCAACATCAGCTATACGGGACCAGGCCCCGATCCAATCAAAAGAACCGGCCAGATAAACGGCAACATGGTCACTCTTTCCGGGGTACTTGTTGTTCCCGGAACCGGCGTAACGCTTTCTGAAAATAGCTTTACCGCGACAGGCGCAGTAAACGCTCCAGATGAGTTTACTTTAAGTGGTACGGGCCAAATCAGAGGCACGGACTCCGGCGTACCCTTTTCATGCACATTAAACTCGATCGGTAAATTTACGCGGGATTCCGTGTTGCGCAATCGAATAGAGTGTCTGCTGAACTGGGCGGAAAATAATTACCCAGACTTATTTTCTCCGGCTGGAGCAACCTCGCAATTCCAACCGCCGTATACTTATCGCCATTATAGCCAGACAAACGCTTATGCAGGGGTTTCAGCCGACAACAACCATGTTTATTATCTGGGTCCTGATGGCGTTTTAGTCGATGTGGGTGATTTAGCGGGCTGGTTGACCAGGGCATCGTGTCAATGATGCTGTGCCGGTTCGAGAGCGCATGTCCCTGGGCTTACATGTCCCGGCCAGGCCGCGCAGAGGACTGATCGTTGGACTTTCGATTCCTAAAAATGGTCAATTGTGAGGTAATGTAAAAGACGACCCCCGTTCTCTTCGGCTCAATCCGCCAGATGAGGAAATGATCATGATGTTCAGAAAACTATCAATTGTGCTGATGATCCTTGTTGCTTTCCTAGTTAGCGAAAGTTCCTCGGCCCGTGACGGAGGCGGAGCCCGTGGAGGCGGCTTTGGCGGAATTCAAGGCGGCGGTTTTGGTGGAGGTCGTGGAGGCGGTATCAGTGGAGGCCATGGAGGCGGCTTCAGCGGCGGCTATAGGGGCGGCGGTTTTGGAGGGATCTACAGCGGTGGATTTGGCGGCGACCATCGAGGAGATTATGGCGGAAGCTATAGAGGCGGCGGTTTCAGGGGGATCTACAGCGGCAGATTTAGCGGCGGCTATGGAGATGTGCGCAGAGGCGGCTATATCGGGCCAGGGCATAAAGTATATCCCTCTTATTATTACGGCGGTTGGGGATTTTACGCAGGCTACCCTTTCTTCTGGCCAGACTATTATTGGCCGCCCTATTATTACTGGCCTTACTATTCAACCCCTCCTTATTACTCCTCGACTGTCACCCCTCCTGTTTACATAGAACAAGGAACTGCACCCAAAGTCCAGCCGCTTGAACCGGGCAGCTGGAGCTATTGTTCAAATCCCAAGGGATATTATCCCCATGTGAAAGAATGTCCGTCAGGCTGGGAGAAAATCGATCCTCAACCTGTCGGGCAAGAACCCGGCTATTGGTATTACTGCACCAGGCCAGCCGGTTATTATCCTTATGTCAGGAATTGCTCAACCAGTTGGCAAAAAATTGTTCCCTAACGGAGGCGTGCCCAATGCGACAGATTCTGATAATCCTAATTTCTGTTTTCGTGCTCGGCGCATGCACGACAATGCCAAGCAGCCCGAGTATTTTAGTACTGCCAGGCACTGGTAAAAGCTACGATCAGTTCCATAATGACGATCAGCTGTGCAGGCGGCTGGCCTATAAGCAAATTGACGAATCGCAAAACCGGCCCGATTCCGAAGAGGAAGGTCAACAAGATTATGACATCATTTACATTCAGTGCATGTACAGTCAAAACCATCGAGTTCCCGTGCCGGGAAGGCTAACATATGGTACTCAGCAGGAATGGCTTGCGCCGCCGCCGCCAAATTTGCCTGCTCCGCGGCAGACAACCAAACCCAAGCCGTCCGGCGGCGACTAAGCGCCCATGGCTCTGGCACACTAGCTATTTGAGTAGCAGATCGGACTTTGAAAGCGATAATCTTCAAGCGCTGATGCGCCGTTGAGCCTGGCCTTGTGGCTTGGATCGGCAATCCTCCCCTTTCAGGCCGAGGCGTATTCAATCCCGATTATTTTGCATGATATTTTCATGATGATTGGGATCATGCCGATATTGCCCTTTGGTATTTTCACAGCCCCAAAGTAGCGCCAGTATAAAAAGCATTAGTGCTGATTGTTTCATCACCCGCTCCTTAATCAAAAGATGGCACAGGGAGATAAACTAGCAGAATCTGTTGAGACGAACTATGCCTGCTTTACTCAAAGAACGCTTAAGTTTCAGTCATTTAAATTAACTATCTTTTAACAGGACCACCTTCGATGTTTTCAAAGCTTTGTTGAGAATAAGATAAGTATCTCGGTCAAACACCGGCTTTCCTGCGGCCAATAATGCATGAACATCCGCTTCATTTTTTGCCGTGCCGAGGCAGCACCATTGATCAATGACATGCAGATCATCCCCTTCCCGAATGCCGATGGCGCCCGGATAAGGCCAGGCGGCGAGTTTAAGCCTGGTCATTGCCATCAATAGCCGGCCTGCATGAACCAGCGGTCGTTCCTTGCCTACGCAAGCTCCCCGGCATTTTTTAAGCTGATGGGCAAAACAGGGGCGGTTTCCGGCTGTATTCTCGAGACCCAGCACACTCAAACAGAGCTGGTATTGATCGGCTAGACTGCGCAATGCTTTTTGCGCATCGCGTTGACTGTGGTACAAGCCATACAGATTGTCCTGAGCGCCAAAATCAAGATCGTCGGCCCAGGCCAATACCGGCCGCAGATGATCACCTTGTTGCTGAAGCTGCCAGGCGCACAGCGCCTTTTTCCTTCGCAACCGTTGATTGTGCGTCGGCAGCAATTGTTTGACCAGTTTGGCTTCGATCAACAATGCCCCCAATTCGCCTGCCGTTTCAATCCAGTCGATTCGGCGTAACTGTTGCGACAGGCTCATCTCCTTATGGTGACGATGATCGGCGGAAAAATGCGACAAAACACGGCTTTTAATATTGACGCTTTTACCTATATACAACGGCAGATCATTTTCGCCATAGAATAGATAAACGCCGGGACCTTCAGGCAGCTCATGAATCAATAGCGGATCGATATGCGACGGCAGACTCGAACGATTGATCAACTGCCGGACCGTGTCGTTGAGCTCTGATTCGGAAAATTTTTCCAAGAGCACATGCCAGAATTGGTGAATCAGCTGGGCATCGGCCAAGGCCCGATGGCGGTCTTTGGCAATCAGGTTATGGCGCTCCATCAGACTGTCGAGATTATGATGCCTGTACTGGGGATAGAGCGCTCTGGATAGCTTGACGGTACATAACACCGTAGGCCTGAATGTCATGCCCAGGCGGTTGAATTCATTTTTCAAAAAGCCGTAATCAAAACGGGCGTTGTGGGCAATGAACAGCCTACCCTGTAACATCGCCTCGACTTCGTCTGCCACTTCGGCAAACTTCGGAGCCTGTTCAACCATGGCATTGGTGATGCCGGTCATCTGCTCGATGTACGCAGGTATTCGGGTTTGAGGATGAACCAACTGACTCCATTCTTGAATACCGTTTTCATCGACTAACACGATGCCAATTTCTGTAATGCGGTCTTTAGTTGCAGAAGCACCGGTAGTTTCCAGGTCAACAAAAGCCATCGGCTGTTTTATGGGTATCAAACTTTTACTACTCTTTGAACAATAGCCTGGATATAGATCACAGGCTTAATTACAGAGAACGCAGGATTAAGCAATCACAGGAGATGCGTTGTCTGTGATAGTTTCCACGACCAAGGCATCAATGCTATCAGGAATATCCGCTATTGGGGGGTTAAATACCCATTAAGATGGGGCGATTGTGCAGTAAGTTCCCTCTACAGGCAAACCGGTCAGTTCGGGCATTGCAGCGATTAGTATCGGGAGATCCCTGCACAGGCTTGCGTAGGTCCTGATAGTCTTACTTAAATACCACTATTCATACTCCGACATAGGTGGACAAGTGCATACCAGATGCCGGTCGCCATAAACATTATCGATACGCCCCACCGGAGGCCAGTATTTATCGTCATGCTGATAGCTGGCCGGAAAAAAAGCCTGCTGTTTAGAATAAGGCAGTGTCCATTCTTCCAGTAATAAACGATGCGTATGCGGCGCATTGCGCAATATATTGTTTTCAGCATCGGCTATGCCGTCTTCAATGGCCTTGATTTCCTGGCGGATCGCGATCAATGCGTCGCAAAAACGGTCTATTTCGGCTTTATCCTCGCTTTCGGTCGGCTCTATCATCATCGTGTCGGCAACCGGGAACGAGACGGTCGGCGCATGAAAGCCGAAGTCGATCAGGCGCTTGGCGATGTCGTCGACGGTAATATTGCAGGATTTCTTGAAGGCATGGCAGTCGATAATGCATTCATGAGCGACCCAGCCGTTTTTGCCGGTATACAAGATCGGGTAATAAGGCGCCAGCCGCCTGGCAATATAATTGGCATTCAAAATAGCTACCAGCGTCGCTCGCTTCAACCCGGCCGCGCCCATCATGGCGATATAAGCCCAGGATATGGCGAGTATGCTGGCTGATCCCCATGGCGCAGCCGACACGGTGCCGATCGTGCCGTATTTGCTCTTGGCCGGATTGACGCCCTTGACCACCGGGTGATCAGGCAGATAGGGCGCCAGATGGGCGCGCACGCCTATCGGCCCGACGCCGGGCCCGCCGCCGCCATGCGGAATGCTGAAAGTCTTGTGCAGATTGAGATGGGCGACATCGGCGCCGATCTTGCCAGGCCGGCTCAAGCCCACCAGCGCGTTGAAATTGGCGCCGTCCAGATAGACCTGTCCGCCATGCTTGTGAATCAGATCGCAGATGGTACGGAATGATTCTTCATAAACGCCATGCGTGGACGGGTAGGTAATCATCAGCGCAGCCAGGGTGTCGTGATACTCGGCGACTTTCGCCTGTAGATCATCAAGGCTGACATTGCCGTTTTCATCGCAGGCCACGACAACGACCTTGAGGCCGGCCATAGTGGCGCTGGCAGGATTCGTGCCGTGTGCCGAAGCCGGTATCAGGCAGATGTTGCGCTGGCCTTGACCCGTGATTTCATGATATTTGCGGATGACCAGCAAGCCGGTGTATTCGCCCTGAGAGCCGGCATTGGGCTGCAGAGAAATGGCGTCAAAGCCGGTCAGATCGCAGAGCATATCCTCCAGTTCGGCGAACATTTGCTGATAGCCATGGGTTTGATACAACGGCGCAAACGGGTGCAGACTATGAAATTCATGATAGGAAATAGTCTGCATGGCGGTGGCCGCGTTCAGCTTCATCGTGCAGGAGCCAAGCGGTATCATTGAGCGGTCCAGCGCAATATCCTTCCGCGCCAATCGGCGCATGTAGCGCATCATTTCGGTTTCCGAATGGTAGCGTTTGAATACCGGGTGCTCGAGGATGTCATCGGTACGCAATAACGATTCGGGAATGCATTCCGTTAGCGATGCATCAAGCGCATTAATATCGGGCAGAGAGGCAAAAGGCGATGAAAAGACCTGCCAGAGCGCTCTTAAATCATTGCGCGTCGTCGTCTCATCGAGCGAAATGCCGATATGGTCAGGATCGACGACGCGTATGTTGATATGGGATTCGGCGGCATGCGCGGCAAGGCGCTTGGCCCGGTGCGGGGTATGCACCAGCAGGGTGTCGAAATAGCATTGGCTGATAACATGGTGCCCTAATTGCCTGAGACCGGCGGCCAGAATTTCCGCATAACGATGCACGCGGCCGGCAATCAGGCGCAGGCCTTCGGCGCCGTGGTAGATGGCATAGAAACCCGCAATGACGGCCAGCAACACCTGCGACGTGCAGATATTGCTGGTGGCTTTGTCGCGGCGGATATGCTGCTCGCGCGTTTGCAGGGCCATGCGCAGCGCAATCTGGCCGTGATTGTCTTTGGATACGCCGATGATGCGGCCCGGCACGGAACGCTTATAGTCGTCCCGGGTGGCAAAAAAAGCGGCATGCGGGCCGCCGTAGCCCATCGGCACGCCGAAGCGCTGCGAATTGCCGACGACAATATCGACCCCGAAGGCGGCAGGCGGCTTCAGCAGCACCAGGCTTAACAGATCCGCTGCAACGGTAATCAGCGCCGACTTGCTATGAGCGATTGCAGTCATTTCGCCGAGATCATGAATTTCACCTTTCGAACCCGGATATTGCACAATCACCGCAAAGAAGTCCTGTTGCGCCAGATCCTGATACGGATCGCCGACGATAACTTCATAGCCTAGCGAGTGTGCGCGGGTTTGAATGACGGCGATGGTCTGCAGGTGGCAGTCCTGATCAACGAATACGTTGTTGGAAGCGCTTTTCGACAAACGCCGCGACATGGTCATGGCTTCGGCCGCGGCGGTCGCTTCATCGAGCAGCGAGGCGTTGGCCAGTTCCATGCCGGTCAAATCGATCACCATCTGCTGAAAGTTCAGCAGGGCTTCGAGCCGGCCCTGGCTGACTTCGGCCTGATACGGTGTGTATGCCGTATACCAGCCGGGGTTTTCCAGTACGTTGCGTTTGATTACGGCCGGCAGGATCGTGCCGTAATAGCCCATGCCGATCATGGAAGTGAACACCTGGTTGCGTGCGCGCATCCTGCGCAGGTATTTGAGCACGGCGCGTTCGCTGATCGTTTCAGTCAACTTCAGCGGTTCGTCAGTCAGAATATCCGCCGGAACCGCCTGCTGGATGATGTCTTCCAGTTCATTCAAGCCGAGTTCGGCGAGCATGTCCTGAATTTGCTGCTGATCAGGCCCGATGTGGCGATGGATGAAGTTGCCGCGCATTTCCAGTTTGTCCAGGCTGAGGCGAGATGAAGGCATGGTTTTATCTCCGGTAGCGATGGGGGACAAAAGGCAATTTCGTGATCGTGACCGGAAGCCGATGATCACGGACTCGTGTATATAATGCCCTGTCGGAGTCCGGCGCCGGGTTGTGCAGCATTGCTATGGCGATGGGGCGGCCAAGGCTGGGGGAAAAACCGCCGCTGGTGACATGGCCAAGTGCTTCACCCGCTTCATCGGCAATAATACAGCCTTCGCGCGCCGGTATTTTGCTTTCGACCAGCAGGCCGATACGGCTTTTCTCTGTGCCCTGCCTTAGCTGCGCCAGAATCCTGTCAGCGCCCGGAAACTGATCATGGCCTTTTTTGATCAGCCAGCGCAGTCCCGCTTCCACAGGCGTTATCGATTCGTCGAGTTCATGCCCATACAGGCACAGGCCCGCTTCCAGCCGCAAACTGTCGCGTGCGCCGAGCCCTATGGGTTTCACTGCCTCTTCAGCCAAAAATAAGCGGGCAAGATGATCCGCCTGCTCGCCGGCCACGGAAATTTCAAAGCCGTCTTCGCCGGTATAACCGCTGCGGCTGATTATGCAGTGGATGCCGTTGATGTCGTCTTCGCAAGCATGCATAAAGGATAAATCAATGGCTGCCGCAGAGAATTTCTGCATGACCGTTGCCGCGGCAGGGCCTTGCAGAGCGAACAGTGCCCGATCGGTCATTTCTTTGAAATGACGGTGGTCAGATAAATGAGTTTTAAAATGCTCAAAATCTTTTTCCTTGCAGGCCGCATTAACAATGATCATGCAGCCTGAAGGCAGGCGAGTCACGATGATGTCGTCAATGATACCGCCGATGTCGTTGGTCAAAACGGTATAGCGCTGCTGGCAGGGAGCGAGTCCGATGATGTCGCTGGGCGTCAGCCTCTCCAATTCGCCGGCGGCTGAATCGCCCAGAATCAGGCATTGGCCCATGTGGGAAATATCAAAGAAGCCGGCGTAATGACGGCAATGCAGATGTTCGTGCAGTGTGCCGTTGCGGTAGTGTAACGGCATCCGATAACCGGCGAAAGGCACCATTTTGGCCCCTAGTTCAAGATGAAGAGGGTAAAGCGGCGTTTGTTTTAACGTAATCACAACACTATCTCCGCGTATCAGCAAGCCCCTAGTGTAACGCCGAAGATTCATTAAACCAAGCTAATCAGCCTAACTTGCAAGTTGATGGTGCCGAATGCGCATTTTATCGCTACAATAGCTGTAACCCTACAATTAAGAAGGGATTAATACTCGACGTCCATGAAGGCCCGCCTTTGGCTTAACTGCTGAAATAGACCAAATTGCCTGAGTTCGATCAAAAACAGCCCGATACCTAATGGTAGCGAAAAACAAACAACAAAAAGCGCAACCGTAATAATCCAATGACCAGCAAATCCGACCCATCTGATCCGGTAAACGAAAATAATTCATCACGCATCGAACGCCGCAGGCAATTCCGGCGCGCCGCCGATTATCAGGCCGAGCATTTTCAACACATTTTCTCCTCGTTTGAAACTTTCGGCAGACATGTTTTGCTGTTAGACAGTCAATCGCGTGTGTTGTATCGGTCTAAAAAGGTCGATGCCCTTCTGGAAGGCGAAGCAATACCTTTGCGGTTAGAGCCGAAATTCACCCTGCTCGACTCGTACAATGCAAAACAGTTCAAGGCGTTTATCAATAGCTTGGCGCAATCTCATACCGTCGATTCGACTCCTTCGGCGCCTGATTCTCGACGGGCTAGAAGCTGTATTCTGCTGTTAGAGCGTGCTAATAGCTCTCCACTGTTATTGGGCTGTTTTCCAATGCGGCGGCAATCGCCGGACGACGAGAACGGATTAAAAATTATGGCGATATTGTGTGACCCCGGCTGTTATTCCGAAGAGCAATGGCGGGCATTTCAGGATTTATTCAGCTTGACAGCCGCCGAGTTGCGGCTATGTCTGGCCTTGGCGGACGGTTTGTCATTGGCCGAATATGGTCAAAAATACGATATTACCGACAATACCGCTCGCAGTCAGTTGAAAAAGGTATTCGAGAAAACCAATACCCGACGTCAGGGCGACTTGATGCGCTTGATATTTTTGCTGACACGGCTATAACTTTTCTGGACGCAGCTCAAATGGGTGATGATGGACTTTAGCGTAATAAGAATTCTGTTTCTTGCAACCCGCATCAGCAACTTATAGCCTTAACAGAATAACGCTGTCCATAAGACAGGCGTTATCTGCATTCGTTTACGCTTTGAGGCAGCACCCCTGCCCTAACCGGCTGCTTTAAGCCGAAAAAGCCTCTCAGCCACAACCGCCGCAAGCGAGCTGCCATTCACCTCTGTCACTTCGTAAAAGCGATAAAACGCCGATATGGAGAACCCTGCTTCCAGGTAAAAGCTTCCGTGTAATAATGCATCAAAGCCAGATAGCCCAGCAAGCCGACGGTAATAACCTTGCGGAATTCCATGCCAAAGATGTAGTTGGTCATTAAATTAACCGCCGCATCGCCATAGTTCTGCAAAGCAAACGCCAGCATAAAGGAAAGCGCAGGCAACACAACAAAAACATGTAGGTTGCAGCGAGCGGCGCAACGATAAATGAAATTCTGTGGATGCGGATAATGCTTGTTGTAATCGTGCGTCACATAAAATACATAAGCCGTGGCATCATGGACCAGCCTTGGCACCAGAATGGCCAGAAAGTAATACTGCTGACTGTAAAGATAAAAACTGCTCAGCACCAGCAAGGTATTGGCCCAGAGAAACAGCTTTCCAAACGATGTAGTAACGTAGCGCTGGCACAAAACCGTGCTCAATGCCAGGCCGATACACAAGCCGGCGGCCGCATGCTTGACCCATTCAGTCTGTTGGGCGTCCAGGGTGTTTTTCAGAAATATGCCGATGTAAACTACAATGCCGGCTGCCACGCTCAACCATAATAGCAGATAGAACGCCCATGCCGGCAGATGGCAGATGCTCCGCGCCACGCCATGCTGCTGTTTAAGCACATGGTAGACAGTCCAGCATGCCACAAGCACATAAAAAACCAGATAAGGAATAAACAGGCTGCCTATGCCGAAAAAAGCCGCAAGAGCGGCCGTCATCAAAATGATTTTCTTTTTGTAAAACTTCAGGTATTCCGTGTTGCTGGCCATGACAATGGCGCTGGCAACAATATGAGGCGTACCGAAAACAATTTGGAACAATATGAAATGGTGAGGACTGCTTGGTAGATATTGCTTTAGATATCCCTGCAAAAACCCGACATCAATCAGTTGCAGCAGCAAACAAGCAGGAATGATGGCATACAATCCCAGCAGCAACCGGAACGAGACCGCCAGTTTATTTTCATGGGGCAAGTCTTGAATTGAAATCGTTTGCGCAGACATGAAACTACCTTTTACTATTTGTTATATTTTAAATAGCAAATTTCACCTATTTTTGAGTTTAATTCAAGCCTCAGTATATAAAAATCATGACATTCCAATTACACCCTCGCCTCCAGCAAGACTGCATCGAAATCGGCCGGTTTGAGTTATGCCGATTGCTGATGATGAACGACAGCCAGTATCCCTGGTTTATCCTGGTGCCTGAAAAGGCGGGATTGAATGAGATCTATCAATTGTCAAAGCCGGAGCGGGAGCTGCTAATGGAGGAATCCGGCTATCTGGCGGAAAACCTGGCCGCGCTTTACAAAGCCGACAAAATGAATATCGCCTCGATCGGCAACCTGGTGCCTCAACTGCATATACATCACATCGTCCGCTACCGGACCGATAAAGCCTGGCCGGCGCCCGTCTGGGGAAAATTCGACGCAATTCCGTACACGCAGCAGCAAATTTTAGAAAATCTCAAACTTATTAAAGACCGGTTAGGCGACCGCTTGAATTAACCAGAAATTTGGCAAAAACACGGCTTCTTAGACTTCGCCATATTCATGCTTGTCCACTGTTCTGCTTATTGGCGGCGATACGTTTCTGTCATTGCGCCTTATGCCGCTCAGTGGTTTTGCGTTGCATCCGTTTCGAAAGCAGATGCGTTCATACTGTAATTCCGGAGGTTTTTTAAGCGCTATTTAACTCTCGATCTTTAATTAAACATTGATTAAAAATATCGCCGGATTTACAGCAAACTTCGGATTTACCTGCAAATACTCTATAATTGGCTCTATTTTTGTTCATCTCCAGCAAAATTGTATAAGCCGGAATGCACAAAAGCTTAATAACAATGCAAATTTAATTCTGTATAACTTAAATATCAGATCTGAATAGGCCTTTTACAAACGACAATAGGCAATGACACATAACTATCCTATCGGCCCGATTATGCTGGATGTTGAGGGTTTGACCCTGACGCCGCATGAAAAAGAAGTCATAAATCATCCCAATACCGGTGCAGTCATACTTTTTTCGCGCAACTATGAAAGCCCCGAGCAAGTCACTGAACTGATCGCAAGCATTCGCGCTGCACGCCAAGGCGATCTACTGATTGCCGTTGATCAGGAAGGCGGACGAGTTCAGCGTTTCCAGAAAGGTTTTACCCGCCTGCCGCCTGCGGCGCGTTATGCAGAAGCCCCTGAATTGGCCGAACCCGCCGGCTGGCTTATGGCTGCCGAACTGTTGGCTGTCGGCGTCGATTTCAGCTTTGCCCCCGTCCTGGATATTGATTGCGGCGTCAGCGAGATCATCGGCAACCGCTCATTTTCAACAGATCATGAACTGGCAACACGCTTGTCAAGCGCCTTCAGAAAAGGCATGCAGGCCGCCGGCATGGCCGCTACAGGGAAACACTTTCCGGGCCATGGCGCTGTAGCGCTGGATTCGCATCTTACGCTGCCCATAGATGAACGGGACATAGACAGCATCAGAAATAAAGACCTGCTGCCGTTCAAGCAACTCATTACTGAAGGACTGGAAGGCATTATGCCCGCGCATGTGCTTTATCCCAACATCGATGCCAGCCCAGCCGGCTTTTCACCGTTCTGGATACAACAAATTCTGCGCAGGGAATTAAACTTCAACGGCACAATTTTCAGCGACGACCTCAGCATGGAAGGCGCCGCATCGGTCGGCGATTTCCCCGAACGTGCAAGGCTGGCACAACAGGCAGGCTGCGACATGATACTGGTCTGCAATAATCCGCGCGCTGCAGAGCAGGTGCTTGATTCGCTGCCCGTTACCCAAGATCCGCTCAGGGAACGACGCCTCAACAGCATGCGGGGCAAGCCGCAAATGGACCGCGAGCAGTTAATGAACTGCGAGAAATGGCAAAAAATCTCAGATCAAATCAATCAAACTTTTAATCATGCTTGAAGAAATCAAACACGTACAGGCTACCGCCGATTTACTGCACAGCGAACAGGAAGTTGAGGCCGCCCTGGATAAAATGGCTCAAGAAATCGATGCCGAACTCGCCGACCGCAACCCGCTATTCCTCTGCGTCATGAACGGAGGCATGGTTACGGCAGGCAAATTAATGACTCGCTTGAAGATACCGCTGACGCTGGATGCCATCAATGCCAGCCGCTATCAGAACCAGACCTCGGGAGGTCACATCGAATGGATTCTTAAGCCAGGCGCCCCGCTTAAAGACAGAACAGTTCTTCTGGTCGACGATATTCTGGATGAAGGCATTACATTAAAGGCAATTTACCAATATTGCCTGGAGCAAGGCGCCAAGGCCGTCTTTACCGCCGTACTGGTCGATAAAATTCTCGATCATGAAAAACCGATAAAGGCAGATTTTGTCGGCCTGGAAGTTGAAAACCGTTACCTGTTCGGCTATGGCATGGACTACAAGGGTTACTTACGCAATGCAGCCGGCATTTATGCCTGTAAAGAATAAAAACGAGGAAACTATCATGACCCAATTGGCCATCATCGGCGGTACAGGTCTTACCCAAATGCCTGAACTGAAAATCATCAAACGGGATCGGATCACCACACCTTATGGATCGCCTTCGGCTGAGTATGTTACTGGCGAACTGAACGGCGTTGAAGTGGTATTCCTAGCCCGGCACGGCAATCCACACAGCATACCGCCTCATAAAATCAATTACCGGGCCAATATCTGGGGACTTAAGGAGCTGGGCATTGAAGAAATCATTGCCGTGGCCGCAGTCGGTGGCATCACCGCTGAAATGGCGCCCGCCCATATTGCTATCCCGGATCAGATCATCGATTACACTTATGGCCGCAGCCATACTTTTTTTGAAGATGATGAAGATGCAGTGACCCACATAGACTTCACCTACCCTTACAGTCAAAAGCTGCGTTCGCGCTTGATCACTGCCGCAGCCCAAGCCAATATTAAAGTTTCCCCCCTGGGTACTTACGGTTGCAAACAAGGCCCGCGCCTGGAAACAGCCGCAGAAATTCAACGAATGGAACGCGACGGCTGCGACCTGGTCGGCATGACCGGCATGCCGGAAGCGGCTCTGGCCAAGGAGCTGAATATGGACTACGCCACGGTTGCTGTGGTTGCCAATTGGGCTGCCGGCAAAACCGAAGGCGAAATTACCATGGCGGAAATTGAACACCATTTGCATACCGGCATGGCTAATGCTGCTGAAATTGTGAAAGCTTTTATTGCCTTGTCATATAGCTAATATGGTATTGTTGAGTTATAGCATCAGCATCTGAATGAAAAAATAATCCGACAGACTGGCGCTTTAGAGCCTTTCAACTTAACAGTTAACGAAAACTGAAAGTTGAAAGGGAGATCCGGATATAATGAACAATTAGTGAGAGAATAGCTTGCGGTAACCTTGGTAGTCTTCAATTTCAAGGTTACCTATTAGTTTTGGAGATTTAGTATATATGACCGATAGATTAAAGCCGCTAACCCCGGCTATATTGACCTTGGATGATAAGACTTACACATTGCCCACCTATATAGGAATTGAAGGTGAGAAAGCAATCGATATCTCCAAGCTTCGCAGCCAGACCGGTTATGTGACACTAGATGAGGGTTATGGAAATACAGGCGCCTGCGAAAGCGCCATCACCTATATTGACGGTGAAAAAGGCATTTTGCGTTACCGGGGCTATCCTATTGAAGAACTGGCTGAACATTCGCGCTTTGTCGAAGTCGCCTACCTGTTGCTGTATGGCGAACTGCCGACCGTGGAACAGCTGCAGCACTTCTCAACCGCATTGAATGACTCGTCAATCATTCACGAAGACATGCACCATTTTTTCAACGGTTTCCCGCGCGGCTCGCACCCCATGGGCATCCTGGCAACGATGGTCGCATCACTGTCGACTTTTTACCCGGTTTTCGACCGTCTCGATGAAGCATCCGAAATACAGATTGTAGCGAATCTGGTTTCGCAGGTACGCACTATCGCGGCCTTCTCTTACAAAAAATCGATAGGTGAACCGCTGGTCTATCCATCCCACACGCTATCCTACGTCCGCAACTTTCTGAACATGATGTTCGCGTCGCCAGTACGCGATTACCAACTGGACGATGATATCGTGCGCGCGATCGATATGCTGCTGATATTGCATGCCGACCACGAACAGAACTGCAGCACGTCTTCTGTCCGTACCGCAGGCTCCAGCATGGCGAATGTCTATGCCGTTATCTCGGCCGGCATTTCCGCATTATGGGGACCAAGGCACGGCGGGGCCAATCAGGAAGTGATCAAGATGCTGGAGCAAATACATGCTGAAGGCGGAGACGGTACCGAATTCATCAACGAAGCCAAAAACAAGTATTCGTCCAAGCGCCTGATGGGCTTTGGTCACAGGGTTTATAAGAATTATGATCCGCGCGCCACTGTGCTGAAAAAACATTGCGACATACTGCTCAACAAGCCTGGCATCAAAGACCCTCTGCTGGATATTGCCAGACGAATCGAAGAAGTCGCGCTGAATGACGACTATTTCATTTCTCGCAAGCTTTATCCGAACGTCGACTTTTATTCAGGCTTGATACTGCGCGCAGCCGGCATTCCTACCAATATGTTTACTGTCCTGTTTGCTATTGGCCGTATGCCGGGATGGCTGGCTCACTGGCGTGAAATGATACATGGCGAGCGTGTTGCTATTTATCGCCCTCGTCAGATCTACGTCGGCGAATCTATACGCCATTACCGCGATATCAAAGATCGCACCTGACAATGACGTTCTATTGGCCGGTTTTAAAAGCTTGCTTTTGAGCCACAAACAAGCAAAACCGCATGCTGAAGCAAGGCTAAATACAGACTATCTTTGGGCGACCAGCCAAACCGGTCGCCCTTCTGAAGATTAAGCCCAGGCAATTATCTTTTTCAATTAATAGCTAGAAGTCGAGATCAGACTCGTCGAATTCAGACTCATCAAGACCATCTAACTGCTCTTTCAAGCGCTTCTTTTCCCAATAGATCTCGATCTTTCTGCGAGCATCCCTTTTTATTGCTTCTTTTTCAACGCCATCGGAAAATGAAGCATATTCACTATCTTCAAACAGCTCTTCATCTTCATGTTCGATGTCTGCGCTATTTCTTGAACGGGTTTTGACAACCGATTTTGAGGATGTTTTAGACATTTTTGAACTCACATTAAAGAACTTTTTAATTTCTACCATGATGAACACATGGATAAGAAAAAATTACTATTACAATTTCAGCCTTAAATAGACTATTAACCTATATATTTTGTCAAGATTTATTTAAGAATTGTTTAAATCTTTGCTACAAGGACATCATAGTCAAGGATTAGTTTAACGCCATCCTTTTCGGCCTTTGATTCATGCATGCCATCGCCGCCAGCTTCAGATTGACTTTTATGGGGATGCCTAGCGACTAGCCTTTACCGCGCGTACGCGTACGGCTGGGGTGGAATGATGATTTATCTTTAACCGTTGCCAACGTTTCAATGCGTTTTTCAATAAATTGAATGATCAGATCGGCGATATCCTTGCCGCTGGTTTGTTCGATACCACGCAATCCGGGCGATGAATTGACTTCCATAATTACAGGGCCGTGATTGGAACGCAGCATATCCACGCCGCAGACATTCAGCCCCATGATTTTGGCAGCCCGCACAGCAGTAGAGCGTTCTTCCGGCGTCAATCGAACCAATGAAGCCGTTCCGCCGCGGTGCAGATTAGAGCGGAACTCACCCGCCGCACTCTGACGCCTCATGGCGGCCACCACTTTATCGCCAACCACAAAACAGCGTATATCGCTACCCTCGGCTTCCTTGATAAATTCCTGTACCATAATATTGGCTTTGAGCCCCATAAAGGCCTGAATGACACTTTCGGCCGCATTATGGGTTTCGGCCAATACCACGCCTATCCCCTGCGTACCTTCCAGTAATTTAATAACCAGTGGCGCGCCGCCCACTTGAGAGATTAAATCCTCAATATCATCCGGATTGTTGGCAAAACCGGTTACTGGCAAGCCTATGCCTTTTCGCGCCAACAACTGTATTGAACGCAGTTTGTCGCGTGAGCGTGATATGGCTACCGATTCATTCAACGGGAACACATTCATCATTTCAAATTGCCTTAACACTGCAGTACCGTAAAATGTAACTGAAGCTCCAATACGGGGGATAACAGCATCAAACCCTGTCAGGTCCTCACCCCGATAATGGATGGATGGATTATGCGAAGTAATGTTCATATAACAACGCAAAACATCCAAAACCCGTACCTCATGGCCGCGCGCCTCTGCGGCTTCAACCAACCGAGCGGTTGAATATAATTTAGAGTTACGAGACAAAATAGCAATTTTCATAAAAAGGCAGTTCCTCACATATTAAGATAAATCATATTTTGTCATGAAATATCCAGGCAAGCATTAGAAATAACAGCAACTCAGCAAGGGTCGCCCAGTTTTTTAAGATAAACTTAAAAATAAAAGCTTAAGGCACGGAATCATTAAGCAGGGCAAAATAAAACGGCAATTATCATTGTTCCCGTTAAAACGATGAGATAACAAAGAAAGGAATTTTTAAAAAACGCTTTTTTTAAAATAAAAAACCACACCATTAATACGGAATTGCATGTCCTGGCAAATAACCACCTCTAACAGTAGAAAAACGCATTTACAGCCTGGAAACATCGGTCTGATGTTGCTATTTACCAGCTTATTCAGCGGCTGTACCTCGGTAGCCACAGCACCCTCCATCTACAAGCCGCCTTATTCTTACAAAACCCCTAGTTACTCTCATAGCGCGCCTTATAACCGGCCTTATACAGTGAAGGGCAAAACATACTATCCACTCCCTTCAGCGGAAGGCTATAAAGAAAAAGGGATCGCTACCTGGTATGGTTCGGAATCCGGCAATCGCACCGCCATGGGAACACGCTTTAGACCGCACGGCCTGACAGCCGCTCACAGAACATTGCCATTACCCACCAAGGTACGTGTGACTAATCTGCGTAATGGTCGTTACGTTGATGTAATAGTGAATGACCGCGGCCCCTTTAAAAACGGCATATTGATCGATCTTTCAAAAGGAGCCGCCAGGAAAATCGGCTTGCGAGGGAATACAGAAGTGGAAGTCGAGTATCTGGAAGATCAAGCAAGCCTTAATGAATAAATAACCTTATTGCTGCAAAAAGGCTCAGCCCGGAGGCCATTTCATCTGGCGTCCGCCCAACAGATGCAAATGCAGGTGATAGACTTCCTGGCCACCCTGTTTATTGCAGCTGATTGCCGTTCTGTAGCCATTTTCAGACAAGCCTTCCTGCTTCGCCAACTTTATGACGGTCTGCAACAGGCGGCCAGCCAGTTGGGCGTCATCCAAATCATTCAATGTGGCGATATGCGTTTTAGGGATCACGAGAATATGCACAGGAGCCTGCGGATTGATATCCCTGAATGCCAGAACATGCTCGTCTTCAAAAACCACATCGGGCTTAATTTCGCCCGCAACCATCCTGCAAAACAAACAATCAGCCATATTTTTCCCCTTGAATATTAAATCTAAATCTGTTTTCTTCCATTAAAGGCGTGCGATAAGGTGCTGCTGTCAATATACTCCAATTCTCCGCCCATCGGTACGCCATGAGCGATTCTGCTGGCCTGCACATGATATTTTTTTGCCAATTCGCCGATAAAATAGGCCGTTGCCTCGCCTTCTACCGTTAAATTCGTAGCCAATATCAATTCCTTGACACTGCCTGTCGCAAGCCGCTGTTCCAGCACATCCAGACCGAGTTCATCAGGACCGATGCCATCCAACGGAGATAATCTTCCATGCAAGACAAAATAGCGCCCTTTGAACGCAGTAGACTGATCAATGATCCAGACATCAGCCGGATTCTCAACGATACAGATGACGGAGTCATCCCGTGAACTATCGGCACAGATTTCGCAGAGATTATCTTCGGTCAGCGTACGGCACTCGCGGCAATAGACAATTTCATCAACAGCCCGCAATAGCGTCTCGGCCAGTATTCTGGCTCCATCACGGTTGCGCTGCAGCAATTGGAAAGCCATGCGTTGCGCGGTTTTCGGCCCAACACCGGGCAAGCAGCATAAATTCTGTATCAACTGCCCTAACAAACCCCTTTTCTGCATATTAAAAAGGCATCTGGAACCCGGGCGGCAATGGAATGCCAGATGTTAGCTCAGCCATTTTTTCTTGCTTCATTTTTGCCACTTTATTGACAGCGTCATTAATGGCGGCCGCAACCATATCTTCCAGCATATCCTTATCTTCGCCCAGCAAAGAATCATCGATAGTGACTTTTCTGGCTTCCCGCTTACCGGTCATCAGGATGGTGACCAAGCCGCCGCCGGCTTCCCCCATCACCTGCATGGAAGCAAGCTCTTCTTGCGCTTTTTTGATGTCTTCCTGCATTTTTTGGGCTTGCTGCATGAGGTTACCCAGTGCATTTTTCATTGTCGCTCTCCTTTATGTTGTTAAACAGGCTCTATTGAGCCGGGCAGCACCCTGGCATCAAAATGCTCTTTCAAAGCCTGAATATTTTCGTCTGAATTAATAGCGTCAACAGCTGCCTGTTGCCTGTCTTCGCGCTCTTTAATCAACTGCACCGCCGGCGTGTCAACCGCCACTTTTTCGGTATTGATCACCAGTTTCAGCGATGTGCCTCGATAACGCTGCAGAGCGCTTTGCAATTTTTCCTCTGTGACCGCACTGCGTAGATGTTTGTGCCCCGGATCCAATATTAATGTGCAAACTTTGTCGTCAATACTGTCCAAAACGCAGTTATTGGCCAGCTCCCGCGTCATGCCGCCAATCTTCATGGCTACGACCATCCCTGCCCAATCATTATCTGTCCTATCAATCGCAGGCTCCTGCACGGACTCCAGTTTATTCGATGCACTGACAGTCACTTGTGATCCCTTGACTTCCGGCTTGACAGCTGACCGGGAAACCTGAACCGGCTTGGCAAGACTCTGTTCTTGCGCTACCGGCCTGAAAGTCAGCATGCGCAACATGACCATTTCGAAACCGCTGCGCGGATCGGGCGCCAGATCAAGGTCTCTTTGCCCTATCAAGCCGATCTGGTAATAAAGCTGAACATCTTCGGGCGTCAGCCGCGAAGCCAATGCTGCGATCATTTCAGCGTCAAAATCATGATTGACTGCGCCGGGCACCTGCTGAATTAATGCTATGCGATGCAGGACCTGCAGGATTTGCTGCAAAACGTCGCCGAAATCGGGAGTCAAATTGGCGATTTCGTTGATTTTATTAAGGATGGCCTCGGCATCGCTATCAGCCAGGGCTGTCAGCAGGTCATCGACAGGCTGCTGGGCGACAGTGCCTAACATGGCGCTGACCTGCTCAGTATTTACCTTGCCGTTACCGAAGACGATGGCTTGATCCAGCAGGCTTAACCCGTCACGCATACTGCCATCGGCAGCGCGGGCCAGTAATTTTAAAGCCGCAATCTCAAATTCAATCCGTTCCTGCTGGAGTATGAATTCCATCTGCTTGAAAATCTGGTCCGGCAGCAGGCGCTTCAGATTAAACTGCAGACAGCGGGACAATACCGTTATTGGAATCTTATGTGGATCAGTAGTTGCCAGCAGGAATTTCACATGCGGCGGCGGCTCTTCCAGGGTCTTGAGCAAGGCATTGAAACTATGCCCTGACAACATGTGCACTTCGTCGATCAGATAGACTTTATAACGGCCCTGATTGGGCGCATACTGGACATTATCCAGCAAGTCCCGCGTATCTTCGACCTTGGTGCGGGATGCCGCATCCACTTCGATCAAATCCAGAAACCGACCTTCATCAAGATCACGGCAAACGCTGCATTGTCCACAAGGATTGAAATCCTGGAGATTCTGGCAATTGATGGCTTTGGCTAGAATTCTGGCAATTGTGGTTTTGCCTACACCGCGGGTTCCGGTAAACAAATAGGCATGATGAAGTCTGTCATGCTGCAAAGCGTTCATTAACGACTTGACAACATGCTCTTGTCCGACAACTTCTGTGAAATTATGAGGACGCCATTTTCTGGCGAGAACCTGGTAATTCATTGCAGGCTCGAATTGATGATTATGAGGTTGGGCGGCAACCATGCCAGCCACATCCCGGCACACGAATCTGCTGCTACCGTTGCTCCCTTCCGGGCCTGGCGGGGTTTACAGCGTATCGTTGCGAGAGGACCGACACGGTTACCATGAAACAATCAGCCGTAGCGGCTAAAGAAGTGCTATTATGATCGAATTTGCTTAATGATGCAAGCCCTGATGAAATATTTTTAAAAAATTTTAAGCAGGCCAGAGTATGACCGCCGCCCGCAGACGGTTTTTGCCAAAGCAGGACATGCGGTCAAAATCCTCACGCGCCACGGGAATATACTGGCAGTCGACCTCACTTTGACGCCCCTCTTCCGGGTCCGGATCATGCATATACAAACAATCTTCATCGCTTCCGCTCATGACCACCCAGTGCGGTGCTTTCTTACGGTCCATGCGGAAAGTACTGATGAGCACCAGCGGTATCGCTCCGGCATTAAAGGCTTCAATCAAATCGTTCTGGGTAATATTGGCATAATGTATTTTTATGCCCTGCTCTTCGGCTTCGCGCTTAAAACCATTATCGACCAACTCGACAACCTGTTTTTTTTCCTCACTGCGCACACTATCTACAAACAGCGGCCCCGTCTGACTGATCCAGACTTCGACATTAAAATGCCGGCGCTTTGCCGCCAAGGCCAAACCCACCGGATGACAGCCGCCATGGCCGGACGTCATAAAGATCGTCGTCGCTTCGCGCCATAAATTGAGCTCTTCTTCCTGGGACGGCAGATACGTCTTGTTTAGCCCGTGCATGGCCATCATCAGCGAAGCCGGCCCGCAAGTAAAAGGCGTCGTTTGCCTCATCCAATGCACGGGCCTGTGCTCTAATGGCTCTCGATACCGGCGGATGCGTTTCTGGTAGCGCAGGGCGTCTTTGTGGTCTTCATAATAATCATGGTATACGCCGAACCTCTGAAAGCCCAGTGCTTCATACAGATTAATCGCCGCGATATTATCAATGCCCACTTCGAGGCGCAGGTATAGTCGACCATCCTCAATAGCCTCCTGTTCGCCTGCGGCCATGAGCAATTTGGCAATGCCGGAGCCGCGTTGCTGATGCGATACGGCCAGAGAATAAATACGAGCCAGGCGGGTGCCGGGATGATAGATAATCAGGATATAACCGACGATCCTGCCTTCCACTTCCGCCACCAGTAAAGCGCGATGCTCCGTCGTTATCCAGTGCCGGAAACTGCGCCTGCTCAGTCTGTCTGTTTCAAAACTGGTATTTTCAAGCGCTACCAATTGATCAAGATCATCTGGCTCGGCATGTCGAATCAGGATATTGTTGATAGTCATGAAACTGATAGCCCCCGCAATGCCTGTGAAAACACCTGCCTTGCCCGAAACAGCGTCATTTCCTTCCAGGCCTGGTCATCCGGGCAGAAATGGTGCCGCATGCGTCTGGCATGTTCCAAACGGGCCTGCCGGTTGTCCGGCTGCGCCCACAGCTGATGATCGAGCAGCAAGACTTCAAAGAGCTGATCTGTTTTGAACGTACCGAATTCCAGGGTGATATAGCAACTTCTCTCATTCATGACAGCATGCCAGGCATAATCCAGCAAGCCTATTTTGGGCACTGAACTGGACGTGCCCAAAGCCGGCAAGGCCACAGAATCGCCATACCAGCGGCGAGCCACGCTTGTGCCGAAACTATCCGGCTCATGGTCACAAATAATCTCACCGTAACCATAAGATCCAAGCCCGGTATGCAAATCGATAACAGCCAGATCACGCTGTTGCAGGTCATATTTATCAATAAGATCTTCAACGACCCGTCTGCCATGCGCGGGCGCCTGCCCGCCATAGAAAGGACCGCTGGCGTCGACATATTGTCCGGCGCTGATAGCGCTTTCAAGCGATTCGCGCCCATACTTACGTTCCCAGTCGGCAAAAGCCGCCTGTCTTTGACCGGCATCGGCCAGAAATAAAATAGGGCGCAGCGACTCGTAGCCCGGATTTCTGGGCAACGGTTTGGAAAAATCGACCACGTTCCGATTCAGATCAACACCATCGGCATCACAGCGGCGCTGCCAGGCATAGCCCCAAGGCGTCAATGCATGAATCATTAACACAGCCGTATCAGCCGGAATACAGATATGTTCAGCAGCAATCAGGCGCAAATGGTCAATTTCCACCGCCGTACCGGCAAATCCTTCAATGCCATGCGTGCCGCCTATCAGCACCACCACTTTGGAAGCCTCTTCCGAACCCAGCCAGACCGTATCGGTAAATAGCTCCTCGCCTTCAGGCCCCGCCCCGGCGCAGCGATACGGTATATGTTTCTTGAAGCAGGACAGCTGAGCCAGCGCCGCCTGCCAACGCTGCCTGCCAACTGCATAGCTGACTGGAAAAACGTCTGTATCAAAAGCGGCAACGGGAAGAGAAGAGGACATAATGATTACCTAAGAATTTTTCTTTAGCATAGCGCCAGTCAGAACAATATGAAATATTTTTCCAGCCCCAAAAAACTCCTTGTAGAAAAATCTGACTGGCTCCAAAATTATATTTTATCTTAATTTGAGGCTTTTGCTTGCTATGGCGCGTACGATTCTGGTTGTCGATAATCTTACCGATTGGGGACCTTATTATCCCAGCGACCAGGTCATGGCCTTTGAAACCTATCTGGCAATCGAGCAAGGCGACCCTCAGCAACGCACGCGCGTTATCAATCTCTGCAGCAGCTATCGTTATCTTTCAGACGGTTATTACTGTTCTCTGCTGGCCGAAGCCAGAGGTCATCACGTTATTCCATCTGTCAAGGTACTGAACGATCTGGGCAAGAAATCCTTATACCGGCTACAGCTTGAAGACCTGTCCCCGACGCTGACGCGCACTTTTAAGAGTTACGGCAAGGAAACCGAAAGCGCTTCGTACCGATCGCCACTCGAAGACTTGTCCCAGACCTTGAATCGGACCTTTAAAAGCCATAGCCAAGACACTGACATTACCCTGCAGACTTACTTCGGCACTACGTCCGATCCGGCTTTTAACGAATTGGCAAGGCTATTGTTTGAACGCTTCCCCTGCCCGATCCTAGAAGTCACGCTACGTTTTCGGCAACAATGGGAAATCACCAGTTTAAAAGCCATTTCACACCGCGGCCTGAGCGAAGAACAGGAAACGATTTTTGCCGAAGCACTGGACCAGTTCAGCAAAAAAGTCTGGCGCAAAGGCCGCGCCCGTAAAGCCGCGCGCTACGATCTTGCCATTCTGGTCAATCCGGAAGAAAAACTGCCGCCGAGCAACCTCGCCGCCCTTAAAAAATTCATCAAAATCGGCAGGCAGCTGGGCATTGAAGTCGAATTGATATCGCAGCAGCACTATATCCGCCTGTCTGAATTTGACGGCTTGTTTATCCGCGAAACCACTGCCATAGATCATCACACCTACCGCTTTGCCAAAAAAGCCGAGGCCGAAGGCTTGGTGGTCATCGATGATCCTACCTCCATCCTGCGCTGCACGAACAAGGTTTATCTTGCCGATCTGTTTCGCACGCATCGTGTTCCCTCACCCAAAACCTGGCTGCTGCATAAAGGCAATGCCGAACATCTGGATAAACTGGAAGTAGAAGCCGGCTTTCCGGTGGTCATCAAAATACCGGACGGCTCTTTCTCCCGAGGCATTGTTAAAGTTCATAACCGACAAGAACTGGATCTTAAAGTCGAGGAATTGTTTCAAAAATCGGCACTGCTTCTGGCTCAGGAATTTTTATATACGGATTTTGACTGGCGCATCGGCGTATTCAACAATAAGGCTTTATATGCCTGCCGTTATTATATGGTTAAAAACCACTGGCAGATTTACCGTCACGGCAGCAGCCGGACCGATAGCGGAAACTTTGATACCCTGCCGACTTTTGAAGTACCTAAAGCCGTATTGGAAGCAGCGCTAAAAGCCACACAGCCGATAGGCAATGGCTTGTACGGCGTGGACGTCAAGGAAAAAAACGGCAAGGGCTATGTAATAGAAGTGAACGACAATCCAAACATCGACAGCGGCATTGAAGACAAATACCTGGGCGATGAGCTTTATGTATTGATCCTGACCGAATTCCTAAGGCGCATGGAGAACCGAAGCAAAGGCATATAAATCCAAAGTCATGGCAAGTAAACGCGCCAACTCATGCCGCCCAACGCCTTGCTTTTACCCCCTTCCAGCTTGCCTCCCAGAAGCCCCGTTAATTCATAGACTACTGCCATGCCGATACCGTGCCCATGAATGTTTTCATCGGCCCGAACCCCTCTTTTCAGAATTTCCTTAAGCTTATCGGCAGGAATGCCGGAACCGTCATCCTCAATCTGCAGCAGCACCGAAAAGCCGGCATTGGCCTTCGGGTCATGAAACGAAACGCTGATACTGATCTTCTGACGGCACCATTTACAGGCATTGTCCAGCAAATTGCCCGCAATTTCATAAAAGTCGCCTTCTTCGCAATAGATCTGGCAAGGCTCGGGAACATCAATATCGAAAGCAATGCCTTTATCAATATAAACTTTGCTGAGCGATGCGATAATTTTTTTAATGATGACCGCCACATCCACTGTTCGGGTAATCTGATGCTCGCCTTTCGCGGCGGCTCGCTGCAATTGATATTCGACAATTTCGTTCATGCGAAAAATCTGCTCTTGTACGGTCTCCTTGTTATCGCTGAAAGACTCGGCGCACCCCCGCAGGATGGCCAGCGGCGTTTTCAGGCTGTGCGCCAGATCAGCCAGAGTATTGCGATACCGCTCCAAATGCGCCCGTTCACTGCTGATCAGGGCATTCAGATTTCCTGCCAAGCCTTGCAATTCCGTTGGATAACGGCCGTCCAGCCGAGTTTTTTTGCCTTTTTCTATCTCCTCAAGATCCCTGACGACAACGCGCAGCGGCTTTAAGCTCCAGCGCAACACGGCAAACTGAATAAAAATCAGGACCAGTCCTATCGCCAGCAGCCAGAATCTCAACGCCGCTTTAAAACGCTCCACCTGGCCTTTTACAAACTCGGCATCTTCAGTCACGGTGAACGTATATTCGCGCTCCACATGGGCCCGGCTTTCCCAGATCACATCATAATGCAGCGCATAGTAGCGCCCCTGCTCATCCAATAAAAAAGCTGTGTCGCCCGCGCTTAATTCAGCCGGCGGCGCCACAGGGTCCAGACCGATAGCCGAAGCCGAATGCCAGACCAATGACGGCTTGCCCTTTTTTATTTGCTGAATAAATCCGTAAAGACCTGACCCCGGATTGGTAAACCGGGGCTCAGGCAAATCGGCGGGCATAACCAATTGACCGGAATTCTTAAGATCGGCGGCGGATAGAAGTGAGTAAACCTGGACTTGCAATTTTTCCTTCAACACCTGCTCGGCACTTTCGCGAAAGCTCTGTTCAAGAACGACAGCCACCAGCGCAAAGAAAGCAGCAAGCACCAAACCGGCGGACACCAGCAATCGAAAGCTTAAAGATCTGGTTTGCACACAATGCCTTTAAGGAAAAATAAGATACAAAGACACATTAAGCGCTTTTGTAAAAATGGTTATATCAGGAAGGAATGATCGGCACGCGATAACCTCGGCCGCGCAATGTTTCAATGGGTTTCAACGTACCGTCAGGATCGAGTTTTTTCCTCAAGCGGCCGATAAAGACCTCAATGACATTACTGTCACGATCGAAGTCTTCATCGTAAATGTGTGCTGTCAGAACGGATTTCGAAACGATTTCGCCTTTACGGAACATCAGGTATTCCAGCACCTTGTACTCATAAGCCGTCAGCTCCAGCTTCACTCCGCCAACGGAGACTTCCTGCGCTACGGTATCCAGCTCTATATTGCCGTGGCTCAAAACGGGATGCGCCAGTCCGGCAGAGCGCCTGATCAAGGCATTTATCCTGGCCAATAACTCTTCATAGTGGAAAGGCTTGACCAGATAATCATCCGCGCCGGCTTCCAGCCCTTCCACTTTCTCCTGCCATCGGCTCCTGGCCGTCAGGATCAGGATCGGTATTTTAATGTTGTTTTTGCGCAGGCGTTTGATCAACTCGATGCCGGAAAAATCAGGAAGCCCAATATCAACGACAGCTGCATCGAGCGGATACTCCTTGCCCATATAAAAACCATCGCTGCCCGTATGAGCCGTATCGACGGCAAAACCTTTGTCCGCCAGGAACTCCTGGATCTGTTCGCAAAGGGTTACTTCATCTTCGACGACAAGAATACGCATGTTTTTCTTCCTTAAATTAACCGATTAACTCACCGGTCTCGGCATCAATCAAATAATGCTGAATACGTCCATCGGGTGTTAGAACTTTAATAACATGGACTTCCCTGCCGTTAATTATCTCAGTTTGAGCGCCCAGCACTCTTTTACCGCCTTTTTTAATGATTTGTTTCGTAGCCTGATCCAGGCTGACGCGCGCCAGTATGACAGCGCTTTCCGCATAACAGACATTGGAAAATAACAAGACCAATGCGAGCAGTTTAATCAAATTTCTCATGGATGATCCAGAGCTTAAGTTATTGTTTATTTAGCCATTGCCGAAAGTAACCGTGCCCGGATTTTTACAATCAGGAGAATACATTGAGCGGAAAGGATTTTAAATCACCATGCTGAATCCGAACTGAATCCGCTACTGCAATGACATTCCTTTAACCATAGTGCCGATAGCTTGTCCGAAAGATGCACCCAATTTGCCTGCAATTCTGTCCAGCAATTGTTCCTGTTGTGTAAAATCAACTTTATGCTCGACGCCAATAACTTCCTTGGCAACGTAGTCATCATTACCAAACGCATCGGCAACACCAAGCTTGACGCCTTCTTCACCGGTCCACACCAGTCCCGAAAAGAGTTCAGGCGCATCCTTAAGCCTATCGCCGCGGCCGGCTTTAACGGCGCCAATAAATTGTTGATGAACCTGATCCAGCAACCCCTGCATGTAGCGTGTTTCATCTTCTTTAGGCGGCGAAAACGGATCCAGCATGGCTTTATGCGTGCCTGCCGTCAGCAACCGACGTTCGACGCCCAATTTTTCCATAACATTAACAAATCCAAAGCCATCCATGAGAACGCCTATGGAACCGATAAGGCTGGCTTGGTTGACAAAAATCTTATCGCTCGCTGAAGCGATATAATAGCAACCTGAAGCGCAAATATCGCTGACTACAGTGTAAATCGGCAGGTCAGGATGCTCTTTTTTTATCCTTCTGATTTCATCATAAACATAGGATGATTGAACCGGACTGCCGCCAGGTGAATTGGCGTGCAGAATAATGCCTTTGGTATTCGTATCTTTTACCGCATTCTTCAGGCTTTTTATAATGCTATCGGCATTGGCGTCCTTATCCTCCGCGATCATCCCGACTATATCAATAACTGCCGTATGCTCCTCACTATCGCCGCTCATACCCTCCATAATATTCGGAAATGTGAACAGGGTTAATATGACGCATAGATATAAAAATACAAGGGATTTGAAAAAAACGCTCCAGCGTCTTGCTCTTGCTTGCTCTGTAACGGCCGCCAAAGCCACTTTCTCAAGAACTTCACGCTCCCACCCGGCAGCCATTTTAATTTGGTTGTCTTGTTGATTTTCCATTACTTGATTTAACCTCCAATAATATCCAGTAATTCCGTCGGACGCTGTAAGCATATCAACGGATTGTATTGTTGCAATATGTCTTTTGAATGCGCTCCGCACGATACAGCGATTGATGAAATCTGTGCATTGAGCGCCATTTGCATATCGTGAACCGAATCGCCTACCATAAGAGTTCGCTCATTGGCGGCCTCCATATGCTGAATAATGTCCAGAACCATGGCGGGGTCGGGTTTCGAAGCGGTCTCATCGGCACAGCGCGTGATATGAAACAAATCTTCGGTTCCTGTCGCCTGCAGAGCCTTTTCCAAACCGGTTCGGCTCTTCCCGGTCGCTACAGCCAGCTGAAAGCCCGCCCGTTTCAGCTGCACCAGCATCTCATAAACGCCTTCAAATAAATCATCCTGACTAGTCTGCCTTGCGAAAAATGCCTGAATGTAATAGGACATTAGCTGAGCCCGGATTTTTTCGTCGGCTTCCGGAAATAAGGTCCGTATTGCATTCTGGGTACTTAAGCCGATCACATCCTTCGCCGCTTGCCGCTCCGGAACAGTGCAATTGCACGATGCCGCGGCTTGCTGCAAGCAACTGACGATCCAGTCGATGGAATCGACTAAAGTACCGTCCCAATCAAATATAATTAAATCAAACCTGTTCTTCATTGCTTAATAATTCCTCCAGATCCTGCGGCAGAGGAGCGAAAATTTTCAGTAATTCCCCGCTGACCGGATGCTGGAACTTCAGTTTCTGCGCATGCAAAAACAAACGTTTATAGCCTCTGCTCTTAAATGCCTTGTTGACCTCGTCCAGACCATAACGCTCATCGCCGACAATAGGATGGCCCAACCAGGCGGCGTGCACACGTATCTGATGAGTACGCCCCGTTTTCGGCGAAGCTTCGACCAGCGTTGCATTTGGGAATAATTTCAGACGCTTGAAAGCCGTTTCGGCCTGTTTGCCGGATTGACTGACGACCACCATACGCTCGCCGCCTTTATTGACATTCTTTTGCAGAGGTACAGTAACTATAGTTTGCTTCTTGGCCCACTGACCTGCCAGTAGGGCTACATAGGTTTTTTGAACCTGATCACTGCGGAAAAGTTCATGCAGCTTGCGCAAAGCGCTACGCTTCTTCGCTATCAACAAACAACCGGAAGTATCGCGGTCCAGCCGATGCACCAGCTCCAGAAAATGGGCATCGGGCCTTATCTGCCTGAGACCTTCTATGATGCCAGAATTTACGCCGCTGCCGCCGTGAACGGCAAAACCCGAAGGCTTGTTCAAAATTAAAAAGGCATCATCCTCAAATAAAATATTTTTTTGCAGGGCATCCCTCAAATTCTGGCCGACAAATGTTTCCTCGGTTTTTTCCGATACCCGGACCGGCGGAATTCTGACGATATCGCCCGCTTCCAGGCGGTACTTAACGTCCACACGGCCTTTATTGACTCTAACCTCGCCTTTGCGAACAATACGATATATGCGGCTTTTAGGAACACCTTTCAAGCGGGTAATTAAAAAATTGTCCAATCGTTGATCACTATTTTCTTCCGTAATTTCGACAAATTGAACTTTTGGCGCGCTTTGTTCTTCTGAATTCATGATATAGATAATACCAGCATCTCGTTAGGATTGATTCTTTAAATTGATGTAGAGCGATAAGGTTGCTATATTAAGCAAGTTTGAATATAAAAAACATACTTTTGCTCGGCAGATTTCCATGATGAAACTGAACCGGCAACCCAACTGAAGATAAAACAGCCGATTACGATGCTGGGTCTTCAAATACGATTTTTCGGGTAGCGTTCGACCCATGACGAACGATTTATAACTCCTGTTTAAGACAGAATTTACAACAAGACTGAAAAAAGAATATTTATTTGCTTAGTAGTTGTCCGTGCCAATTATCGTTGCCTTCACGTCTTGAAGGTCAAGATACCAACTGCAACGCTTAGATGACGGAAAAAACAAAACCGTAAAAAAATAAGTCTGACGCGTTATTGGCCAGAAAAATGAATCTAGTTTGACCTTACAAACTTACTTAGCACTAGACCCTAACCCAGTCTGATCAGTAAATTCTGATAATGGAGCAGGAAACCACAAGGATAATTGAATGAAAAGAATGCTTATCAACGCTACGCAGGCAGAAGAACTGCGAGTCGCATTGGTAGACGGTCAAAAACTGTATGATTTTGACATAGAAGTCCCTTCTAAAGAACAAAAAAAGTCCAACATATACAAAGGCATCATTACTCGCGTAGAGCCCAGCCTCGAAGCAGCATTTGTAAATTATGGCGCCGAAAAACACGGCTTTTTACCTTTTAAGGAAATTTCTCCCGCCTACCGCCAAACTCAAGACGGCTCCGAAACCGAAGGCCGCCGCCCATCCATTAAAGATCAGATTAAAGAAGGTCAGGAAATCCTGGTTCAGATTGAAAAGGAAGAGCGCGGCAATAAAGGCGCGGCCTTAACGACCTACATCAGCCTAGCCGGCACTTATCTGGTACTGATGCCAAACAATCCAAAGGCAGGCGGCATTTCTCGCCGCATCGAAGGCGAAACCCGCAGCGAATTGCGTGAAGTAATGACGGCGCTGGACATTCCGGACGGCATGGGATTGATCGTGCGCACGGCAGGCTGCGGCAAAAATGCCGAAGAACTGCAATGGGATTTAAACTACCTGATGCAGTTATGGGAAGCCATAGAGCGCACTTCCAGCGAACAAACCGCACCGTTTCTGGTATTTCAGGAAAGCAATGTCATCATACGTGCGCTGCGCGACCACTTGCGCGGCAACATTGACGAGATTCTGATAGACAACGAATCCTCGTTCAAGCTGGTGCAAAAGTTCCTGAAGCAGGTCATGCCGCACTTTTTGCCGAAAGCAAAACTTTATCAGGACTCGGTTCCGTTATTCAGCCGCTATCAGATCGAATCGCAGATTGAAATGGCTTATGGGCGCGAAGTGCCCCTGCCTTCCGGCGGCTCACTGGTGATCGATCATACCGAAGCCTTGACTTCGATCGATATCAACTCGGCGCGCGCCACAAAAGGCAGCGACATTGAAGAAACCGCTCTCAATACCAACCTCGAAGCCGCCGATGAAATTGCCCGCCAGCTCAGATTGCGCGACTTGGGCGGCCTGTTCGTCATCGACTTCATCGATATGATGTCCAATAAAAACCAGCGTCTCGTTGAAAATCGCCTGCGCGATGCGCTGAAAATTGATCGCGCACGCATCCAAACCAGCCGTATCTCACGCTTTGGCCTATTGGAAATGTCCAGGCAAAGAATGCGCCCGTCGCTGGGTGACTCTACGCAACTACCCTGTCCGCGTTGTAAAGGCCAAGGCACTATCCGCAATGTAGAATCGGTTGCGCTGGCCGTGCTGCGTATTCTTGAAGAAGAAGCCATGAAAAAAGGCACGGAAAAAGTCATTGCCCACTTGCCGATTGAATGTGCCACTTTTCTGCTGAATGAAAAACGTCATGCCATTGAACAGGTTGAATCAAGACTGAAAGTCAGCATTGTGATCCTGCCCAGCAAACATCTGGAAACACCGGCTTATGACATCGAGCGCATCAAGGAAAAGGATGCCATCGAAGAAAAGCCCAGCTACCAGCAGATAAAAGAAGAAGAGATCACAATTCCGGAATTTGCCCAGCAAGTCAGGCAAAAAATCGAGAAGGCGGCTATCAGGGAATTTTTACCGGAATCCCCGGCTCCGATGCAAAAGAACGTTTCAGCCAGCCTGATCAAGCGCTTCTGGTATAAACTGATCGGCCCGAGCATTCTAAGCGCAGAACCTGAGCCCGAGAGAAAAGAAGCCTCGACCGGAGCTCCCGAGAAGACCAAAGCCGCAGATGAAACCCAGCCAAATAGAAGCCGCGATAGCAGACGCGGCCCTCGCCCCAAACGTGGCGGCCGCGGCCAGGACAGAAACGGCAAGCGCCCTTCCGAGGCTGCTGCTGGCGTGCCTGAGGCAAAAAGCGAGCCGGCTAAAAGCGAGCCTGTCGCAGAGCCGGAAGTAGCGGAAAAGCCTGCCGAAAATGCCACACCGGTAGCGGAACAGCAAGCGCAGAAACCATCCGGCGGCAGAAACAGAAGAGGACCTAATCGCAGAAGACCGCGTAATCCTAATTACAAAAAACCAGAATCCAATGGCGATGCAAATGGCGAAATCCATGCCGTTTCAGAGGAAGCGCCAAAAGAAGCCCGAAGCGAACCTCGGCCCTATGCTCACGATTTTGCTGAAAGAGCCGAAAGAATAGAACGCCATGAGCCGCAGGCCCATGAAAACACCAGTCAACCGGTTTCAGAATCGCCGAAACCTGTCGCTGAACCAAGGGCTAGAGTTGAACCCGTAACACAAGAATCTGGCTCCGACTCTTAATCGACCGGTTGCATTATGAATCGCCGCGAAGCATAAAAGCTTATGCTTCGCGGCGATCATTACTTGTACTTGACTTCCACTTCGCTAGCTCCCGGCAGACGTTTCAGGCGCATAATCAATTCATCTGTTGCCTGCACACGCCACTCATCGCCAAGACGCACGGTTGCCTTCGCCTGGCGCGATTTGTAATTCATCAGCACCGGACACCCGCCGCCCTTGAAGGGGCTGAGCACCGCACTTAATCTCTGCAGGAATGCATCGTCATGCTCTTCGGCTTGCCATGTCAGCTGAACCCCTCTGGCGAAAGTATCCCGGGCCTGATCCATGCTGTAGAGTTTCTCTACCGTCAAGCGCAGGGTACCCAAATAATCGTCAACCGCCAGCGGACCTTCAGCAACCAGCAACGTATCGCGCGCAAAGATATCGCGGTATTTTTCATAAACATCGTTAAACGCCGCGATTTCGAGTCGGCCGGACCTGTCATCCAGCGTGGCAAACCCCATCATTTTTCCTTGCTTGGTCTGACGGGTTCTGATTTCTACGACCAACCCGGCCACTCGCGCTTCCATCTTCCCTTTCATGCCCCGTTGAGGGCCTGCACGCTCGACATTGGCGGTCAAACTGGCTATTTTCCCATGCGTAAACTCTTTCAATTCCGCCTCGTACTGGTCAATAGGATGACCGGTCAGAAACAGTCCCAGCGTTAACTTTTCCGCTGCCAGACGATCCTTTTCGGACCAGGGTTCGACAGTAGTTGAATAAGCTTCGGTTTCTTCGACATTATTCTCGGCATTGACCGCCAGGCCGAACAAATCATTCTGGCCTGTCTGCGCCATCTTGCCGTGCTGCTCGGCCACTCTCAAAGCCGTAGACAACTCGGCCAGATGGCCGGCCCGATTATCGTCAAACTCATCGAACGCACCGGCGCGAATGAGCGCCTCCAGCACGCGCCGGTTGACTTTTCTCAAGTCGACGCGTTTGCACAAGTCATACAAGCCGGTAAACGGACCGTTTTCATCCCGCTCCTTCAGCATGTCGTCAATGGCCGCCTGACCTACGCCCTTGATGGCGCCGATACCGTAGACGATGTGCCCCTTGTCATTGACGGTAAAGCGGAAATTGGACACATTGATATTCGGCGGACAGATGGTCAGCTTCATCTGCCGGCATTCCTCAATCAGCACCACGATCTTGTCGGTGTTGTCCATATCCGAGGACAGCACCGCCGCCATAAACGCGGCCGGGTAATGCGCCTTCAGCCAGGCGGTCTGGTACGCGACCAACGCATAGGCCGCCGAGTGCGACTTATTGAAGCCGTAACCGGCAAATTTTTCCATCAGGTCAAAGATATAGGTCGCGATGCCCTCGTCGATCTGATTGGCGACGGCGCCCTGCGTGAACACTTCGCGCTGCTTGGCCATTTCTTCGGGCTTTTTCTTGCCCATCGCGCGCCGCAGCATATCGGCACCGCCCAGCGTATACTGCGCCATTTCCCGCGCGATTTGCATCACCTGCTCCTGATACAGAATAACGCCATTGGTCGGCTTCAGGATCGGTATCAGCAAGGGATGCGCGTATTCGGCCTTGGCCCCGTGCTTGACGTTGATGTAATCATCCACCATGCCCGACTCCAAAGGGCCGGGCCGGAACAGCGCCACCAGCGCGATAATGTCGTCAAAACAGTCCGGCTTGAGCTTCTTGATCAGCTCCTTCATGCCTCGGGATTCGAGCTGGAACACGGCCGTTGTCTGTGCATTTTTCAGCAGCTCATAGGAAGCGGGATCATCGCGCGGAATGGTCGTGATATCGACCAATGGCTCGCCGGCCTGTTTTTTCTTCTGATTGATCGTCTGCAGCGCCCAGTCGATAATCGTCAGCGTGCGCAAACCTAAAAAGTCGAACTTGACCAGACCGACGGCCTCCACGTCGTCCTTGTCGAACTGCGTGACCAGATTGCCGCCTCCCTGCTCGCAATACAGCGGCGTAAAATCGGTCAGTTTGGTCGGCGAAATTACCACGCCGCCTGCGTGCTTGCCTGCGTTTCGGGATGTTCCTTCCAGGGCGCGCGCCATATCGATCAGCGTTCTGACTTCTTCCTCGGTATCGTAAAGTTGTTTCAGGTCGGGGCTGTCCTTTAGCGCCTTCTCCAGCGTCATGCCGATCTCGAACGGGATCAGCTTGGCCAGCCGGTCGACAAAACCATAAGAAAAACCCAGCACGCGCCCGACATCACGGATAACCGCTTTGGCCGCCATCGAACCGTAGGTGATGATCTGCGCGACGTGATCGCGGCCATAGTGGCGCGCCACGTAATCGATCACCTCGTCGCGCCGGTCCATGCAGAAGTCGACGTCGAAGTCGGGCATGGAAATACGTTCAGGATTCAAGAAGCGCTCGAACAGCAGATCGAATTCAATAGGGTCCAGGTCGGTAATTTTAAGCGCGTACGCCACCAAAGAGCCGGCACCCGATCCACGGCCCGGTCCGACCGGAATCTGATTGTTTTTTGCCCACTGGATAAAGTCGGCGACGATCATGAAATAGCCGGGGAAGCCCATCTGAACGATCACATTGAGCTCAACCTCCAGACGGTCGTAATAGGCCTGGCGATTTTCCTGATCGGTGCCCTTGCCGACGGCCGGGTATTGCACCAAACGCTCCTCCAGCCCTTTTCTGGCCGAATCGATCAGATGATCGCCCAGCGACACGCCGGCCGGCACCGGAAAATCAGGCAGGAAGTTCTCGCCCAGCGTCAGCTTCAAATTGCAGCGCTTGGCAATTTCGACCGTATTTTCGAGCGCTTCAGGAATATCGGCAAACAACGCCTGCATTTCCTCGCTGCTGCGCAGATATTGCTGGTCGGTATAATCTCTGGGCCGCCGGGCATCATCGAGCACGCGCCCCTGGTTGATGCAGACCCGGACTTCATGCGCTTCGAAATCCTTCTGATGTATAAACCTGACATCATTGGTCGCCACCACCGGCAGATCGGCAGCCAGAGCCAGCTCGACGGCTGCGGCTATGTAACGCTCCTCATCGGGCTTGCCGACGCGCTGCAGTTCCAGATAAAAGCTCTGATCGAACAGCGCGCTCCATTGCTCGGCCAATCGTTTTGCCAGCTCCTTGTTTTCGGCCAGCAAGGCCTTGCCGATATCGCCGCTCATGGCACCCGACAAGGCAATCAAGCCGGCATGATTGGCTTCTATCCATTCCTTTCTCAGCATCGGCACGCCCTGATGCTGCCCTTCCTGATAGGCTTTGGAAATGAGTTCGGTCAGCGTGATGTAACCCGTGTGATTGTTGACCAGCAAGGTCATCCGGAAAGGCGTCGCTGGCTCCTCCGGATTGAATATCAGCACGTCCGCCCCACCTATCGGCTTGATGCCCTGCCCCAGCGCCGCCTTATAAAACTTGACCAGTGAGAACAGATTGGCATGTTCAGTCACCGCAGCAGCCGGCATGTTCAATTCGGCCAGACGCTTAACCAGCGGCTTGATTTTGACGATGCCGTCAACCAGGGAAAATTCGGAATGAAGCCTTAAATGAACAAACGCGGGTTGCATAGGTGTTTTTTATCAGAATCAGGTAAGTAGTGCTTGCGTCAAAGCGGGTAAAGCGACGCTGAACAGACAAGGCTTGAACAGCCAAGCCTATTTTTTACCACGAAGCGCATGGTTTTTAGAGCGAGTGTAAAGCCGGCGGCATACGTCTTTCATGGACCGATATTATACACTTTCAGCTTTAGAGAGGGCTTCAGTTTCAGAAACATGCCGATAAAAATAGCCACACCGCATGCTTTAAAAAGTTATTCACAAAACCTGTGGATAACTTTGTGGATTGGTTGTTTTATTCACCGCTTAATTACCGTTTTTATTACAGTTTTGTTAAATTGTACAAAAATAAACCAATACGGTAATTTTATTGTTATCAATAACTTACAGATAAACTCCCCAGATATTGGAGTCTAGGTTAGCGCTCGCTAAGTCATTGATTTAGCCTGTGGGCAACTGATATTGAGTCAATACCACTTCCATAAGCATCAAGCTAATCCTTGCGTTGGATTTAGTCAGTTTTTTATAGCGCTTCAGACAGGAAAACCAAATATGGCTTTGTTGAGATAAGCCTATCGGCAGGCATCCGATAGGCTTCTTTTGCAGTTATTCACAAAACCTGTGGATAACTCTGTGGATTGATTGTTTTATTCATCGCTTAATTACCGTTTTTATTACAGTTTTGTTAAATTGTACAAAAACGAACCAATCCATTTATTCATTAATTATCAATAAGTTAAACTCTAGCTTTAAGCCTGATTCAAGCCGGATAAATATGCGCTAAGTTATTGATTTAGCCTGTGGGCAACTGATATTGAGTCAATACTTTCCAAAAACATCCGATTTTTACCCTCTTTCATCCCAGGCTTTTTCCATGCGCTTTGCCGAAATCGGGTAAGCCGTCTTGAGTTGCTGCGCAAACAGCGAAACTCGGAATTCCTCCAGCATCCAGCGGTAATTATCCTGCTCGGGAATAACGGGCTCTTTTTTAGTCTTCTTCTCAACGTCTTTCCAGTAGCGCGTCCAGTACCGGTTTATTTCCTGCATTTTCTGCATGCTGTTATCGAGCTTATCGATACGATAGAGAATCGCCCTTAAATAACGCGACATGGCTTTAAGCTGCTGGAACGGCGTGTGGCGGACAAAGCCCTCGTAGATCATAAACTTGAGTTGCTCATTGATGTCCTGAACCATCGGATCGTTGACATTGAAACGTTTAAGCTGCGCTTTGACGGCGCCATGCAGTTCCATGATCTCCAGAATGATCCTGCCCGCCTCATTGGCAAACCCGACCAGCTCACCTTTATGCTGCTTTAAACTTTGTTCGAAAGCCTGCTGTGTGCGTATCGTTTTGCCTTCGACAAACACCGTGTACAGGATCAAATAGAGCATATCGTCTTTATAGGAAGCCGCCGCGTCAGTCTCTATGATCGGATGCTTGGGCAACTGGTTGTAAGTTAATTCCGCAGCCGCCGACTTGGGGAGGTTTTTGACAACATATGTGCATTCCTTGCGCAGATAGAGCTGGAACAGGCGCATGAGCCCCGCTTGGTGCTGGCGCGCAGCTTTTTGCTCGGTATCGAAAATGCGCACGCCGACGGCATCGCCTTCATCGACAATGGCCGGATAGCCAACAAATGCCTGCCCTTTCTGCATGAATTGCCAGGTTTCGGGCAGATCATCGAATGCCCATTGTATGCAGCCGGTATAATTCAATTCATCGGCTGCCAGTTGATCAAAACTTTCCCCGGCCGTTTGGGTATATTTGCCTTGCAGCTTTTTCAGGTCACGGCCGTAGTCCAGCATTTTGCCCTCATCGTCAATGACTCTGAAATTCATTTTCAGGTGCTCAGGCAGCGTTTCCGGATTCCAGGCGTTGAGCGGTATCGCTTCACCCGTCAATTTTCTGAGGCGGGTGCTTAGCCATTCATAAAGCGAGCCTTTAAAGTCGGGCTCGATTTCAAGACATTGCTTGACGGTTTCCGGCACCGGCACGAAATGTTTTCTCAGGTTTTTAGGCAGCGATTTGATCAATGCGACCAGTTTTTCTTCCAGCATGCCCGGCACCAGCCAGTCGAACGGCATCTGCGAGACTTGGTTTAGCTGATGCACGGGAATGACGGCCGTGACGCCGTCTTCGTCATGGCCCGGTTCAAAGCGGTATTGCAGCGCAATGGTCAGATTGCCCACCTTCTTGCTGTCGGGAAAATCCCACTCGTTGACTTCGCTGTCCTGCCCGCGAGTCAGGTCTTCCTTGGTCAGAAACAGGATTTTGGGATTTTCCCGTTCGGCGGTTTTACGCCATTGATCGAGCGCAATGCCGCTGACGATATCGGCCGGCAGTTTCTTGTCGTAGAATTGATAAAGCCACTCTTCATCTTCGATCAGATCGACGCGGCGGCCTTTGTGCTGGATATAGCCGACTTCTTCGAGCAGCTTCTGGTTGGCGATAAAAAACGGCGCATTGCTATGGTAATCCTGATCGACCAGCGCCGAGCGGATAAAAATCTCGCGTGCCGCCTTGGGATCGACGCGTTCATAAGGCACTTTGCGGCCGGCCTGCAAGGTCAGACCGAACAGCAAAGTGCGTTCATAGATGGCGCTGCGGCCGGCTTTCTTTTCCCAGTGCGGATCGTAATAGCTGCGCTTGATCAAATGCTCGGCGCACTGCTCTATCCACTCTGGCTCAATCTTGGCAACATTGCGTGCGTAAACCTTGCTGGTCTCGACCTGCTCGGCGGCCATGATCCATTTCGGCCTGGCTTTATGCAGGCCCGAGCCGGGAAAAATGAAGAACTTGAGGCTTCTGGCGCCCAGGTACTCGTATTGCTCGTGACGGAAGCCGATGTTAGACAGCAGCCCCGGCAGCAATGCACGGTGAATTTCTTCATAGCTGGCCTCGACCATATTCGGCTTCATTTTCAGTTCGCCTTTGATCACCTGCATGATCTGCGCATGGATGTCGTACCATTCGCGCATACGGATATAGGACAGAAAATTCTCGGTGCAGTATTTACGCAGCTTGTTGTTGGACAGATGCTTCTTCTGCTCTTCAAAAGTATTCCAGATATTCAGGATCGTCAGAAAGTCGGAATCCTCTTTGCGGAAAACCGCATGCTTGGCCTCGGCCTGATGCATTTTATCGGCCGGTTTCTCGCGCGGGTCCTGAATACTGAGGGCCGAAACGATGATCGCCACTTCGGTCAAACAATGCTGTTTTTCGGCCGCGATCAGCATGCGCGCCAGTTTCGGATCGGTCGGGAATTTGGCCAGTTGCTTGCCGATCTCGGTCAGCTTGCCCTGTTTGTCGAGTGCATTGACTTCATGCAGCGCATTTTTGCCGTCGCGGATCATTTTGTCTTCAGGCGGCTCGACAAACGGGAATTTCTCGATATCGCCCAGGTTCAGCGACGTCATCTGCAGAATGACCGATGACAGGTTCGTACGCATGATTTCCGGCTCAGTAAATAGCGGCCGGGCCAAGTAGTCGTCCTTCGAATACAGCCGGATGCAGATGCCCTCGGCAACACGGCCGCAGCGTCCAGCGCGCTGGTTGGCGCTGGCCTGCGATATTTTCTCGATCGGCAGGCGCTGGATTTTGCTGCGGTGGCTGTAGCGACTGATGCGCGCATGTCCGGTATCGATAACGCTGCGTATGCCTGGTACGGTCAGCGACGTTTCGGCGACGTTAGTCGCCAGCACGATACGTATTTTGCCACCTTTGGGCTTGAACACTTGTTCCTGCTCACTGACGCTGAGTTTCGAATACAGCGGCAGGATTTCATACTGGGTCGGGTGATGCTTTTTCAGTGAGTCGGCCGTTTCGCGGATTTCGCGCTCGCCGCTCAGGAAAATCAGGATATCGCCTCGGATGTCCCGCTGCAATTCATCGACGGCATCGAGGATGGCCTGCTGCAGATCATCGCTGGTTTCATCGTCTTCTTCGTCCCGCTGCTCTATCGGGCGATAGCGCATTTCTACCGGATAGGTGCGCCCCGATACCTCGATGATCGGCGCATTGTTGAAATGATTGGCAAATCGCTGCGGATCGATCGTGGCCGAAGTAATGATCAGTTTCAAATCGGGGCGCTTGGGCAGCAGCCATTTCATGTAACCCAACAGGAAATCGATATTCAGACTGCGCTCGTGCGCTTCGTCGATGATGATCGTATCGTATTGAGTCAGGTAAGGATCGTTTTGCGATTCGGCCAGCAAAATACCGTCGGTCATGAGCTTGACCAGCGACTCGGCATGGGTCTTGTCGTTGAAGCGGACTTTGTAGCCGACCGACTTGCCCATAGTCTCGCCCAACTCTTCGGCTATCCGGTCGGCTACGGTGCGCGCTGCGATCCGCCGGGGCTGCGTGTGACCGATAAACCCCGAAGCGCCGCGCCCGATCGACAAGCAAATCTTCGGCAATTGCGTAGTTTTGCCTGATCCGGTCTCGCCGCAGACGATCACGACCTGATTGGCTTTAATCAGCTCGGCGATGTCGTCTTTCTTGCCCGTAACCGGCAAGTCGGGAAAATTAATCGCAGGAATACTGGCCAAGCGTTTATTGCGCAGGGCTATTGATCTTTCAATACGGCTTTTCAGTGCATTAAAGGATTCGATCGGATCTTTGCCTTTTTGACAGTCACTGCGCAACCTGTCCAGTTGCCGCTTGAATCCGTGCCGGTCCTGGCTCAGGCATTGAGGTAATCGGGAAGTGAGTTGTTTAATAAGATCGAGGGTGGACATCCAGTACAATCAAGGCAAATAAAACTATTATACGTTATGTGCCCTATTTTGAATTTTATCAATGATCAGAGTGCGGCTCAGATCGGCCGCAAGCATTCGTAACAGAGATGAAGGCCTAACTTTTTTTGCAGACTGTATTGTATACCTTGAAGGATAGTATCGAGGCTGCCAGCACCAGCGTTATCGCGTTGGCGAATATAATGGCCTTATCGGAAATATAAACGCCATAGACGAGCCAGCACAGCACGCCCAATGTGAATATACTGTACATGCTCAAAGACAGCGCTTCCGTATCTCTGGTTTTTATGGTCAATATGGCCTGCGGTAAAAATGAGGCTGTCGTCAATGTTGCAGCTATATAGCCAATAATTTCAGGCGTCACTATCATCGGTGTCGTTCTCTATAAATATAATTTTTTATGAATATTTAGAAACAGTAAGGCATTGTAAAGCCGTGTTAGATAACCACGGTTCTGTTCAGTTCAAAGCCCGGTACTGTTTTTTTGCCAGCATATCCCCTGGGGTTGCATAATATTCGGGTGCCGGCTATCCGGTAATCGGATGAGCTGTGCACATGGCCGTGAAACCAGGCGTCGATCTCGTATTCATAGAACAAGGGCTGCAAGTCAAAGTCATTGCAATAGGCTAACTTTCTAAGGGCATTCGGCGACTCATACCAACTCCATTGGGACGGCGCATGATGCGTAACTACAATGGTCTTGCCTGGAAATGGCTGGGCTAGTTCCTGCTCCAGCCATTCCTTCGAAATTCGATGCAATTGGGTAAAATCAGCGCTGTCGAATGACCTTCCTGCCAATCTGATTTTCTTGAAATCATTTAAGCTTTTGCATAAGGTATCGGCTTTTTCATCACCTTCAATAAACAGATCGGTCCACATCGTGCAGCCTAAAAAACGAACATCCTGAAATAAAAACTCGCTGTTCTCAAGAAATCGTACATTGCTGCCTTGGCACTGTTCTCTAAGCTTTTGCAGCGTTTCCTGATAGTCGTGGTAATAGAATTCGTGATTGCCGGCTACATAAACAACGGGTTTATCCAGGGATTTCAGCCATTCCAGACCTTGTGTGCAAACTCCGATATCACCTGCGGCAATAATAATATCGGCATCATTGGCCGACGCTTCCAGTGCCCCGAATTCCAAATGTACATCAGAAAAATAATTGATCCTCACGATTTAATCTGCTCAATGTCCTGTATGAGAGTATAATTTCCGGTTATTCTTTCAGATAACCGTAACCTTTTCCATAAAGATTTTATATGTCAATTAGCCCTAGAAAAATTACTCAGCAAGTTTTAATCGGCAATGTTAAAGTCGGCGGCGGCGCGCCTATCGTGGTTCAATCGATGACCAATACTGATACGGCCGATGCTTCCGCAACCGTTAATCAGATTATCGAGCTGTCCAAGGCGGGTTCTGAACTTGTCCGTATTACGGTTAATTCGGAAGAAGCGGCTAAAGCCGTCGCTGAAATCCGCAATCAATTGGATCAGAAAGGCTGCGATACCCCTATTATTGGGGATTTTCACTTCAACGGGCATAAATTACTGGAAAAATATCCGGACTGCGCTGAAGCATTGAGCAAATACCGCATCAATCCGGGCAACGTCGGCCGCGGGAAAAGCCGCGACCCGCAATTCCAGCAAATGATCGAGTTTGCCTGCCGCTACGACAAGCCGGTCCGTATCGGCGTCAACGGCGGCAGTCTCGATCAATCGGTATTGACCCGCCTGCTGGAAGAAAACAGAAACAAAGCCAATCCTGAAGAACTGTCGGCCATCACCCGCGAAGCGATTATTGTTTCGGCCCTTGAAAGCGCGGCCAAGGCCGAAGAAATCGGCTTGGCCAAAAACAAAATCGTGCTGTCCTGTAAAATCAGCAATGTGCAGGAATTGATCAGTATTTATGAGGAACTGTCCAGACGCTGCGATTACGCCCTGCATCTGGGCCTGACCGAAGCCGGCATGGGCTCGAAAGGCATCGTGTCTTCGTCCGCCGCGCTATCGGTGCTGATGCAGCAAGGCATCGGCGATACCATTCGTATTTCCCTGACGCCCGAGCCCGGTTCGGCAAGAACCCAGGAAGTCATTGTCGCCCAGGAAATCCTGCAAACGATGGGTTTTCGCTCTTTTACGCCGATGGTTATCTCCTGCCCTGGCTGCGGTCGCACTACCAGCGATTATTTCCAAAAGCTGGCACTGGAAATTCAGACCTACCTACGTGACAGCATGCCTATCTGGCGCAATCAATATCCGGGCGTTGAAACCATGGAAGTGGCGGTCATGGGTTGCGTGGTCAACGGTCCCGGCGAAAGCAAAAACGCCAATATCGGCATCAGCCTTCCCGGTACCGGCGAATCACCTGTCGCGCCTGTTTATGAAGACGGCGTAAAAACAGTCACCCTGAAAGGCGACCGGATTGCCGAAGAATTTCAGGAAATAGTGCAGCGTTACATCGAATCGCATTACGGCGCATAAGCCGCCATTCACCGGCTGAATGCTGAATTCAGCCGGTATCTTCAATCACCCTTCCTGACCGTCGATCCGGGCCGTAGTCAATATCGGCGCATAAACAAACACAAACAGCGAAAACGCCGCCAGCCAGGATAGCGTCGATACATACACGAGTACGCCGTACCAGTCCGGCAACGCTATCGGCAATAGAACCCTGAACAAGGCCGCCACATTGATCAGCACAAAGCCGATCGCCATGGCATTGGAAGCCCGAAGCGCCCTGCCGGTATGGCCTAACGACACGCGCGCCATCATGCCCAGCGTTAGGACGCCAATGCCGCCAACCGTAAAAGCGTGCAAGGCCAAAGTCGGCGCCACCAGCTCATAAGCGGAAAACGCCGTCAGTCCAAAGCCTAGAATAACCCAGCCGTAGCCGATATAGAGCACCCACAATAACGGTACGTACCAGATACGCTGCACGTACCAGCCCGCCACTCTGATAATGTTAACGGCAACGGCCAGAACCGCTATCAGCGCCAGGACAATGCCCGAAATATTGAACAGCTGCAAGCCGAATACCAGTGCCGCCGCCGCAATCGACAGACCATCCATGATGGGATTTCTCACCACTCGCGCACCCGGCAGGCCGCGCTCCGTGAAAAAAGGAAAAACGCGTCCGGCGATGACCAGAATCATGATAATGATAGTCGCAACGACTACCTGAATGCCCGGCCATGCGCTGTTTTCCTGAATACCGAGAATCTCGGCATGTATCAGACCATTGCCCAAGGCCAGCAGGAGCAAAAGCCCGATAAAGATCAGGTTTCTGTATTGGCGGACCTGCATGATCGGTTTGCTGATCTGGTAAGCCAGAGCCGGCAGGAAGGAAAAATCGATCAAGGCAATCAAGGCATCCGGCAGGAGCCCGGCATAGAACGGCACGATGCGCCCGTATAACCATAACAGACACAAACCGGCCAATTGATCGCCGGTTAATGTAGGCCGGCCGGTCCAATTTCTAACCGCCGTCAATAAAAAGCCTGCAATCACGGCGACGGAATACCCGAGCAGCATTTCATGCGCATGCCAATAGGTATTGGCAAAGTAATTACTCAGCGTCAACTCATCCTTGAAAATAGCGTTCCAGAGCACGATCAGAATCAGCGCTGACAAGCCGGCTAATCCGAAGAACACCCTAAATCCCAAGGCAAACAGAGGATAATCAAAAATAGTAGATGATTTCATGTCGATCAATTTTCCAACCAGTCCAGTTCAGCATTCGAGAAACCTGCAATTATACGCATTTCTCGGTTAAATGGGCCTTTTGGTTTGCCGCCTTTGTAGTATTCCCTGATCAATTCACGATATTTCGCTTCGGACTCGTAGCCGTGCTGCCGACAGACAAACTTAAACCAGTAGGAACCCAGCTCCACATGTCCGACTTCATCGGTTAAAATCCGGGTCAGGAGTGCTACACTGGTATCGTCGCCCAGTTTCTTGAATTTTTCAATGATGGCCGGGGTCACATCCAGGCCGCGCGCCTCCATGCAGCGAGGTACCATGGCCAGCCTGGCCAGCACATTATCGGCCGTATCCGTGGCATGTTCCCACAAACCGCTGTGGGCCGGCAGATCGCCATAATCGATCTGCAGAGATCGGAGATGATTCCTAATCAATGCGAAATGTTGCGCTTCTTCGTCAGCAACGCGCAGCCAATCCTGATAAAATTGATCGGGCAAGCCGCGGAAACGATAAAGTATGTCCCAGGCCAGATAAATAGCGACAAATTCAACGTGCGCAATAGCATGAAAAAAAGCGATGAGGCCGCCAGGGTTGGTCAATTTCCGTTGCGGCATATGACGCGGCGCCAATAACTGCGGCCGGTCAGGAAACTTTACATTAACAATCGGCAATACCGGTCGATCGGAATCAAGGCTTAAACGTTGCGATTGCAATAATTGCCAAGCCTGATGCGTAAGCGCTAACTTTTCGTCGATATCGGTCCGATGCAAGCATGCTTCGGCAAACTCAAATATATTTTTCATTAATCAAAGTGACAGTAAAAGAATGAATAAAATTTTGGATTTCACTTTTCTATTAGCCTATTGCCTGTGTATCTACTGGCTTTCCGATCAACCATCATTGAAAGGCCCCGAGTGGTTCCCCCATCAGGATAAGCTCCACCATGCCGGAATCTTTTCCATTATGGCGCTACTGGCCTGGCGCAGCTTCAGGCACTGGATCGAGCATCCTATTATACTCGCTATACTCGCTGTTTCCTTTTGCAGTGTATATGGCATATCCGATGAATGGCATCAATCTTTTGTCGAGGGCCGGACGTCTGATGTCGCTGACTGGATTGCCGATACCGTCGGCGCAGCCATGGCTATATTTTTGTTTTATAAGCTACGCATCCACTCACAAGTTCGGATAAAATTGTAATCTTTTGTCTACGTTTATATCCCATGTCCAAAAATATTCGCATTGAAAGATGTAGCGGCAAAGCTCTGGAACGGTATATTCCAGAGTTGGCCCGTTTAAGAATTGAAGTGTTCCATGATTTCCCTTATTTGTATGACGGTACTTACGAGTATGAAGAAAAGTACCTGCAGACTTATATCAATTGCCCGGCGAGCGTCATCGTTATGGCATTCGACGGCGATAAGGTAGTCGGTGCATCGACCGCCATCCCGATGAAATATGAAACGGATGAACTAAAAAAACCGTTTATTGAGCACGGCTACAACCTGGACGAAATTTTTTATTGCAGCGAATCAGTACTGAACAAGGATTATCGCGGCCTCGGCATCGGCGTGCGTTTTTTTGAGGAAAGAGAGGCTCATGCCCGGGAACTGGGCGGCTTTAAGCATATCTGCTTTTGCTGCGTGGAACGGCCAGCCGACCACCCCCGCCGTCCGGCCGATTATGTGCCGCTCGATAAGTTCTGGAACAAACGCGGCTATTTCAAGCATCCCGAATTATCGACAACTTACAGCTGGAAAGATCTGGACGATGCTGAAGAGACCCCTAAACCGATGACATTCTGGCTGAAACATGAAAGTTAAGATCGCTACCGCCCAATACGACATCAGCTTCCTGGAGAACTGGCAGAATTATCAAGCCAAAATTGAGCGCTGGGTTGGCGAAGCGGCCGAACAGGGCGCGAAGATTCTGCTTTTCCCCGAATATGGCAGCATGGAACTGGCCTCGCTGTTTCCTAAAGAGGTCTATTCATCGCTCAGCAAGCAGCTGGCGTCCATGCAATCCCTATTGGATGACTATACCGGCCTGTTCCGGACACTGGCGCAAAAATACGGCTGTTATATCCAGTCCGGCACGTTTCCGGTGGAAATCGAGCCCAATGTTTATCGTAACCGGGCTTATCTGTTCATGCCCGACAGCCGGCTCGATTACCAGGATAAGCTGATCATGACCCGCTTTGAGAATGAGCAATGGCTGATCAATAGCGGCGAAGAATTGAAATGTTTCGATACTGAATATGGAAGAATCGCAATCAATGTCTGCTACGACAGCGAATTTCCGATGCTGGCGCGAAAACAGGTTGAAGCCGGAGCCAACCTGATTTTGGTACCCAGCTGCACAGACACGCTCGCCGGCTATCATCGGGTCAAAATAGGCTGCCAGGCAAGGGCTCTGGAAAACCAGTGCTATGTTGTGCAATCTCCGACGGTAGGCAAAGCGCCCTGGTCCGAAGCGGTTGACGTCAATATCGGTGCGGCGGCCGTTTATACGCCTGTGGACCGCGGTTTTCCTGATAATGGCATTCTGGCTATCGGCGAGCTCAACAAGGCGCAATGGGTCATGGCGGAAATCTCTCTCAGCGCTTGCGAGGCAGTCCGGCAACAAGGGCAGGTCTTTAATTACCGGGACTGGCCATTGCAACAAAAATTCAGTTAACTGATGCTACCCAGTCGTTTGGTCGAAGGATTCGACCAAACGACTGCCGTACTTTATAACATGGCAGTATTGCCATCATGCAATGCGAATATCCCCTGTGGCACAAGTTAATCCGTATCTATATGCATATTGATTGCGCTTGACTAAGGCCGCAACGCTCAGCGCAGCGAACAGAATCCGCCATGCGCGCAACATCAGTTCAGTTAATCAAAAAATCGCCTCGAAAGAATAACCGTTAAACTCCAATATTTCTTTCAGTCTTTTTAACGAATCCATCTGAATTTGTCTAACACGCTCTCTTGTTACACCTAACTCTTGAGCGACCTGTTCAAGCGTTGCATTTTCATAACCGCATAGTCCGTAGCGGCGGCAAATCACTTCACGTTGCTTTTCAGATAGTTGAAATACCCAATTGGCAATATTCTTTTTAATGCCGTCTTCCTGTAATTTTTCGGTCGGCGACATAGTCTCGGCATCCGAAATCGTTTCTACCAAAGGTTTGTCAAAATCTTTCCCGCCGGGTATATCCACTGATGTGACCCGTTCATTGAGCTTGAGCATTTTTTTCACCACGCTGACCGGCTTATCGAGATACTCAGCGATATCCTCGGCGCTGGGCTCACGATCCATCAACTGGGCCAAATGATGCTGGGCTTTGAGGTAAACATTCATTTCTTTTACGATATGAATCGGCAATCGGATCGTGCGGGTCTGGTTCATGATAGCCCGTTCTATTGTCTGCCTGATCCACCAAGTGGCATACGTTGAAAATCTGAATCCTTTATCAGGATCGAATTTTTCGACGGCGCGAATCAGTCCCAGATTGCCTTCCTCTATTAAATCCAGCAACGGCAGTCCTCTGTTCAAATAACGGCGGGAAATTTTGACGACAAGACGCAAATTGCTTTCGATCATGATATTGCGGGCTGCTTCATCGCCTCGCAACGCTTTCTTGCCGTAGAATTTTTCCTGATCCGCGGTCAGTAATTGTGACTTGCCTAACTCGTTCAAATAGAACCGCGTCGCATCGAAGCTATTATCATTATGAGCTTCCATGGAAATTGCCTCGTCAACCTCCATCACTTCACCCAACACGGAATCTGCATCAAGTTCGTCGTCAAACGCTACACAAATATCGTCGTCCAATACTTCACACATTTCTTCCTGCATACACCCCCCCTCTGGCTAATCGACCTGAGCCGAAACACCATTATTTTTGGTAAATAATTTAATGGATATGTTTTTTCCATTATTTCTTATTTCAAAATGCAGCGAAGTTTGCCCGGGTCCGGTTTTTCCAACATAGCCAATAACTTGGCCTTTTTTTATGGTTTGTCCTTCCGAAACCAGCAAACGGTTATTATTGGCATAAGCACTTAAATACATTTATTGTGTTTGATAATCAGTAAATTATCATAACCAATCAAACCTTTTCCGCTATAGGCAATTTTTCCTGCTCCAGCAGCGCTGACGGCCTGTCGATTTTTCCTCTAATCTCAATTCCTTTGTTATTCGATTGAGTAAAGTTTTATCAGTGTTTTCCTTTATCAATCACTGCTAGTTTACTTTAACACTATTTTTTTATTGTCTGAAAAAAATAGCTTTATTTGTGAACTACGTCCGTTTTTTTTGATAGGGCTCATCGCAGCCGCTGCACTATATCCTTGATCTGAATTGAATAACTTCTGTTTCCGGACAGCCGCCAAAGCGTAAGCCAGCGGCAATTGATTCCACTGGGCCAGACGTTGATAGCCATGCCCGGAGCGCAAGCAGGCCGAATGCGCTGCCCGAATTAGTCTCAGAAAATTTGGCCGTATACACACGCTGATTAAACTAAGCTTAAAAATTATTATTTGCTTATAGACGCTTGAGCAGACTGGCGATGATTTTTGGGTAAATAATTTAATGGATTTACCGATTTTCCATTTTTTCTTATTTCAAAATGCAGCGAAGCTTGCCCAGGTCCGTTTTTTCCAACATAGCCAATAACTTGGCCTTTTTTTATGGTTTGTCCTTCCGAAACCAGCAAACGGTTATTATTGGCATAAGCGCTCAAATACCTTTCATTGTGTTTGATAATCAGTAAATTATCATAACCAATCAAACCTTTTCCGCTATACGCCACTTTTCCTGCTTCAGCAGCGCTGACGGCCTGTCCTGCTTTTCCTCTAATATCAATTCCTTTGTTATTCGATTGAGTAAAGTTTTTTATTACCTTTCCCTTTATCGGCCACTGCCAGTTTAACTTTGCTACTATTTTGTTATTGTCTGAAAAAATCAGCTTTTTTTGCGAATTACGTCTGTTTTTTTTGATAGGATTGACCGCAGCCACTGCGCTATATCCTTGATCTGAATTAAATAATTTCAGTTTCCGGCCAATTGCCAAAACGTAAGGCGGCGATAGGCGATTCCACTGAGCCAGGCGTTGGTAGCCATGCCCCGAACGCAAACCAATAGAATATAGGGTATCGCCTCTTTCTATCACATAGTATTTTGTTCCGGCAGTAATGCGTTTGGTATTATCTTCCGCCTCGATCTTGTTTTCTGAGGGTTTGGTCTGATTTTCAGAAGAATCAATGTCATAAGATTTTACCGGTTCAGAATTTTCATGTTCTGAACAGGCGCTTAATAGAAACACCAGCATCAGCCTTACAATAAAAATAGGCTGGGCATAACGAGAGCGCATGAGCTATCTGGCCAGCAATATCTTCTTTGCCAAATTTATTTTCGCGGCCAGATAATCTGACCCGCCGCGGTCAGGGTGTATTTTCTGCATCAATTTGCGGTGAGCTTCAATGATTTCCTGTTTCGATGCGCCTATCTTCAACCCCAGCACTTCGTAGGCCTCTTCAGCCGTCATTTTTCCCGAAGAACCTGATGCACGCTGATACGATGATGCCCCCTGCTTGGCGGAATTAAACTCAGTCCATAATCTGTGCAGTTGAGGCGCATAATGCAGTAAGACCGGTATTAATCTGAACAAAGAGGCAACAACGATGCCGGCCAGGGCAAAAAGCCAGTTCAAGCGCCCGGTCGCGCCTAAATAAATTAAAATCATACCGACGAACCCGAGGCCGAGAGCTTTGATATAGCGGACCATCTGAGCCGGCGGCGTTTTTAAAAACCTGCGCAGGACGAAAAATGAAATAATGATTAGCAATAAAGCCAGATAAATTCGAATCAATGTTGTCTCCGGGATCAATATCCGTTTTCAAACCGCTTTTTCTTAGTGGCCTTATGAATAATACCTTAGAATAAGTCATCTCACGATAACAGCCTTAATATTTGATTCCATGCAGAATGCCAAAATTCCAGTCCTGGGTTTTGCCGCTTTCAGCGGCACCGGCAAAACAACTTTACTGTCGCAATTAATCCCGATTCTGAAATCCAATGGCCTGCGCGTAGGCTTAATCAAACACAGCCATCATGATTTTGAAATCGACAAGCCGGGCAAAGACAGCTTCCGCTTGCGGGCAGCGGGGGCTTCGCCTGTCATGCTGATATCGAAATCCCGGCGTGCCATTATTACCGAGATCACACCCGAAAAAGAGCCTAGGCTGGACGATCAGCTAAAGGTGCTTGATCAGTCTGAACTGGACCTGATTCTGGTTGAAGGTTTTAGAACCGAGCCATTTCCGAAGATAGAATTGCACCGCGCCTCGCTCAACAAACCATTGCTTTATCCTGACGATCCGCACATCATGGCGATCGCCTCGGATTGCGCCTTGGAAACGCCCCCGGAGCTGGTTCAGCTCGATATCAACCAACCTGAAATGATTGCGGCATTCATTCTGAATCAATTCATGAGAAGAAATTATGATTGACTTATGCAGTCAGGACACAAACCCGCTGTTATCACTGCCGGAAGCATTGGCCAGAGTCAGAGCAGCCCTGCTGCCTGCCGCCGGCTCTGAAAAGGTGGCTTTAAAAGACGCCTTGGGACGCACCCTGACGCAACCGGTTTACTCGCCCATCAATATACCTCATGAAAGAAACGCCGCGATGGATGGCTATGCCTTGGCCGCTAGTGACATAGCGCCGAATCAGCCTTTTTCTCTGCATTTAGCCGGCACCTCCTGGGCCGGAAGACCGTTTCAGGGACAACTGCAACCGGGCGAATGCATCCGAATCTTTACTGGCGCGGTATTACCTGAACAGGCCGATACTGTCCTCATGCAGGAGCAGGTGCGCGCCGACCGACAAACCATACATTTTCCGGCACAGGCACGGCCCTATCAGAATGTCCGCGAAATCGGAGAAGATACCCGGCAAGGCACCTGCCTGATTGCCCCACCTAAAAAGTTGACTGCCGCGGATTTAGGATTGCTGGCCTCTGCCGGCGTTTGCGAGATTACCGTCAAGCGTCGATTGAACATTGCTTTTTTCTCTACCGGCGATGAACTGACGGCCTTAGGCCAGGCGCTGCAATCCGGGAAAATATATGACAGCAATCGCTATATTTTGAGCGGCCTGCTGGCTGATCCAGGCTATAGCATAGCCGATAAAGGCGTGATTGCCGATGACCGCGACAAACTGGAAGAAAACCTTGTTGAAGCGGCCAAGAATTACGATGTCATCATCACAACAGGCGGTGCTTCGGTAGGCGAAGCCGATTTCGTCAAGGACGTACTGGCCAGCTGCGGCCAAGTCAATTTCTGGAAGATTGCCATGAAGCCCGGAAAACCGCTGGCATTCGGCAAAATCGGCAATTGTTATTTCTTCGGACTGCCCGGCAATCCGGTTGCCGTCATTGCCACCTTTGACCAACTGGTCAAGCCCGCGTTAAAGCAACTGGCCGGCGAGCCGTTTACCCAACCTCTACGATTGACGGCCATCTGCACAAGCTCGTTGAAAAAAGCGGCGGGACGGCAGGAGTTTCAGCGCGGCATACTGACCCAAAGCGATGCCGGCAAATTGCTTGTAGCCTCATCGGGAAAGCAGGGCTCACACCTGCTCGGCTCATTCAGTCGTGCCAATTGCTATATTATCTTGCCGGCCGACTGCACGGGCGTGGAAGCCGGCGAGCAAGTGATCGTCGAGCCGTTCAGCCTGTTTGTGTAGAATAGATTAATAGCGCGGCACCGAATTGTCGCATTCGCAAGACCAGGCGTCGATGCCGCCTCTCAGGTTTGAAACCTTTTCAAAGCCGTAATGCGCCAGATAGTCGGCTGCCTGTTGGCTGCGCATGCCGTGGTGGCAAATCACGACTATGTCCTGCTGCCGATCCAGTTCATCGAGTCTGTATGGAATTTGATTCAGCGGAACCGACACACTCTTTTCGATATGCACGTACTGAAACTCATGCGGCTCTCTGACATCCAGCAAAAACAGAGACTCGCCATTTTGGATCTTATTTTTCAATTCAATCGCTGAAATTTGTTTTACAGACATGATTACCTTCTATCTATTAATGAATCTTTCTAAACGGTGCATGGCAACAGCCATTCTATCTATGGACGTCGTATAGGCAAAACGGATGTAATGATTTGACTCATAGTCGCCAAAATCCTTCCCCGGCGTGATCGCCACGCCTTCGGCCTCTAAAAAATCCAGTGCGAATTGATAGCTATCATCGGTAAATCTTGCACAATTAGCGTAAATATAAAAGGCGCCTTCCGGCTTGATCGGAATATCAAAGCCTAACCGCAACAGGGTGTCATAGAGAAAATCGCGTCGGGCGGCAAACTCTGCCCGCCTGAATTCAAGCTCATCAAGCGTACGCTCATCAAAAGCGGCTAAAGCCGCATATTGAGAATGCGTGGGCGTGGAAATGAAAATATTCTGCGCCAGCCTCTCGGTGGCTTCAATAAACTCATCGGGCACAATCAACCAACCAATTCGCCAGCCGGTCATACCGAAATATTTGGAAAAACTGTTAATGATAAACACGTCGTCGCTGAACACCAGAGCTGTCGGTGCACTCTTGACATAAACCAGGCCGTGGTAAATCTCATCGGAATAAAAACATCCGCCTAGCTGATTGACCGCTTGAATGGCCGAATTCAGTATCGCCGGGTCGATAATCGTACCGGTAGGATTGGACGGCGAGGCAATCAGCGCTCCTTTAGTCGCTTCCGTCCAGTTCTCTCTTATCAATTCCGCTGTTAACTGATAACGGGTGCTCGAACCTACGGGCACTGCTCGGGTTCTGCCCTCGAACACTTTGACAAAATTACTGTTGCACGGATAACAGGGGTCCGCCATCAGCAGCTCTTCGCCTGGATTCAAACTGCTGCCCAGCGCCAGCAAAAAGGCACCGGACGCGCCGGGCGTTACAAAAATGCGCTCCGGCGCCACTGCCACACCGTAGCGCTGCCGGTAAAAGCCGGCTATTTTTTCACGCAGTTCGGGCAGGCCCGCAGCCGGTGTGTATTTAATCTCGCCGGTTTGAATATGTTCGATACCAGCATCAATAATGGTCTGCGGCGTAGCAAAATCGGGCTCGCCGATTTCCATATGGATAATATCCCTGCCCTCGCTTTCCAATTGCTTGGCGCGTCGAAGCAATTCCATAACGTAGAATGGAGAAATAGTCTGAGTCCGCTTAGCCAGTCTTTCGCTCATGTCTTATCGCTCGCCAAAAACTCTTAATGATACCAATAATTCTTGCCATCTTATTATGATTCTGATAAAAATGCTCAGTTTTATTTATCTTGTCTTAGGAGTTAAAGGATGACCGATAGTTCTAAAACTGACGCATCACCTTTCAGTTTTACGCCTTATAAAGAAAAAGAAGGCGAAGAATATATGAGCGAGGCTCAACTAAAGCATTTTGAGACCATTCTAAGAAACTGGAAAGCTGAATTAATGCAGGAAGTTGACCGTACTGTGCACCACATGCAGGATGACGCCGCTAATTTCCCTGATCCTAATGACCGGGCGACTCAGGAGTCGGAATTCAGTCTGGAATTAAGAACTCGTGACCGCGAACGCAAACTGATCAAGAAAATTGAAGAAGCCCTGAAAGAAATTGAATCGGGTGACTACGGCTATTGCGAATCATGCGGCATCGAGATCGGCGTGCGCCGCCTGGAAGCCAGACCGACCGCCACCTTGTGCATAGACTGCAAAACTCTCGATGAAATTCGGGAAAAACAAATGGGGTAGATCTGTCTCAGGACAAACAACCTTATATCGGCCGGTTTGCACCTTCGCCTACCGGCCCACTCCATTTCGGATCCTTATATACAGCCTTGGCCGGTTTTCTTCAAGCCCGATCGCAGAAAGGCAAGTGGCTGTTGCGCATCGACGACCTCGATACGCCGCGAAACGCCAAGGGTTCAATCGATCACATCCTGAAAACGCTGGATATTTTCGGCCTGCATTGGGACGATAGTGTTTACTTTCAGAGCCATAATCTCGACGTTTACGAAGACGCGCTGCATGAGTTGACAGAAAACCGGCTTATTTATGCCTGTACATGCAGCCGCAAAATGCTGACTGAAACACATCCGGAACAGGCTCAGTCCGATATTTATCCGGGCATCTGCCGGGACAGCCCCCCCCCACCGCATACCGCCTATGCATTCCGCATCAAAACCGACAATCGCATCATTTCATTTCAGGATGGTCTGCAAGGCTTTATCGCGCAGAACCTGGCTGAACAGCACGGCGATTTTATCCTGAAAAGAAAAGACGGCATCATAGCTTATCAGTTCGCTGTCGTGGTCGATGACCACAGGCAGCAAATCAATCATGTCTTGCGCGGTTTTGATCTACTCGATTCGACGCCCAAACAAATCTATCTGCAGCAGCAACTGGGGCTCGCTACACCGCAATACATGCACGTGCCGATTATCATCGATACCCAGGGCTACAAGCTCAGTAAACAAACCCTGGCGCAGGCAGTCGATTTAAAAGCACCGAACAAGTTGATCTTTGAGCTATTGACCTTATTAAAACAAGCGCCCCCGGACGAACTTAAACATGCCGAAACCACCGAACTGCTTAACTGGGCCATTGCTCACTGGAACCCGAACCCTCTGGAGAAATTGCGTGCAATCAGCCGATGAATTAACCAAGGCATTTGCCAAATAAGGATTAAAAAAACATGTCAGACGTTAAAATTTACGACGTACAACCGGAAAGCGCTGCCAGCGCGCATATTAACGCCGAAACGTACAAAGCGCTTTATCAGCGTTCTATTGATGACCCCGAAGCATTCTGGGTCGAGCAAGCAGAACTGTTTCTGAACTGGAGCAAGCGCTGGGATACGGTCATGGCATACGATTTCCCCAAAGGCCATATCCGCTGGTTCGAAGGCGGGAAACTCAATGTCAGCGTCAATTGCCTGGACCGCCACTTGCCTACTCGCGGCGACCAGACGGCCATTATCTGGGAAGGCGACAATCCGGCTCATGATAAAAAAGTCACTTACCGCGAACTGCACGAACAGGTCTGTAAATTTGCCAATGTTTTAAAAGCGCAAGGCGTCAAAAAAGGCGATCGCGTCTGCATTTATCTGCCTATGATTGCCGAGGCGGCAATCGTCATGCTGGCCTGCACGCGCATCGGCGCCGTGCATTCAATCGTTTTCGGCGGCTTTTCCGCTGACGCATTAAAAGATCGCATCATCGATGCGGACTGCCGATACCTGGTCTGCGCCGACGAAAGCAATCGCGGCGGCAAGACCGCCCCCTTAAAAGTTAATGTCGATAAAGCGGCTGCGAATTGCCCCAGACTTGAAAAAGTCATCGTCATCAAAAATACCGGCGTGGGCATAGACTGGCATAAACATCGCGACATCTGGTATCACGAAGCCATGGCCGAAGCTTCAACAGATTGTCCGGCCGAAGCCATGGACGCGGAAGATCCGCTGTTTATCCTGTATACATCAGGCTCCACCGGCAAGCCCAAAGGCGTCCTGCACACGACCGGCGGTTATCTGCTGTATGCGGCCATGACCCATAAATATATCTTCGATTATCATGACGGCGACATTTACTGGTGCACGGCCGATATCGGCTGGGTCACGGGCCATTCCTACAGCATTTACGGGCCATTATGCAACGGCGCCACGACGCTGCTGTTCGAAGGCGTACCGACTTATCCGGAAGCCGACCGGTTCTGGCGAATTATCGACAAGCATCAGGTCAACATTTTCTATACCGCGCCGACCGCTATCCGCGCCCTAATGGCGCAAGGCGACGACTTCGTCACGCGCACCGACCGCAGCAGCCTCAGGATTCTCGGCAGCGTCGGCGAGCCGATCAATCCGGAAGCCTGGGAATGGTATTATCACGTGGTCGGCAATGGCCGCTGCCCGATCATGGATACCTGGTGGCAAACCGAAACCGGCGGCATCATGATCACGCCACTGCCCGGCGCCATTGCGCTGAAGCCTGGCTCCGCCACCTTGCCGTTTTTCGGCATCAAGCCCGAGATTGTCGATAATGAAGGCCGTCTTCAGGAAGGCGCCGCCGAGGGCATTCTGGTCATCAGCCGTTCATGGCCCGGGCAGGCCCGAACGGTTTACGGCGATCATCAACGCTTTATCGACACTTATTTCAAGAACTATCCCGGCTACTATTTTGCCGGCGATGGCGCGCGGCGCGATCGGGACGGCTATTACTGGATCACCGGGCGCGTTGATGACGTTATCAATGTATCCGGGCACCGCATGGGCACAGCCGAAGTTGAAAGCGCACTGGTGCTGCATGAAGATGTCGCTGAAGCGGCCGTGGTCGGCTACCCTCACGACATCAAAGGTCAAGGCATCTATGCCTACGTGACATTAAATGTCGGTGTAGAGCCCACTGAAAAACTCAAACAGGAACTGATCGAATTGGTCAGAAAAGAAATCGGCGCTATCGCACATCCTGATGTGATTCAATGGGCGCCAGGGCTGCCGAAAACGCGTTCAGGAAAGATCATGCGCCGAATCCTGCGCAAAGTGGCATCCAATGAGATCAGTAATCTCGGCGATACGTCTACCCTGGCTGACCCATCCGTCGTTGAAGATATTATCGATCATCGAGCCAATAAGTAGGGCTCACGCCGGCGGAAAAAGATAACAGCACCTCTCTTTAAGCCGGCTTTACCGCTATCTTGCGCCTTTCAAAGAGCGCGACACTTAAAAGATAGACCAGCATCAGTCCGCCGGCAGACAGCCATGCCGGCCGGCCGGCATCGAGCGGTAATCGCTCATGCGCCAGATACAACGCGATGCCGAGGCTGGTATAGCCAACCACGCGCTTGAGGTCATAAGCCACCGGGTAATACTTCCTGCCCAGCACATACGAGACGATGACCATCGCGCCGTAACAGGCCAGTGTCGCCCAGGCCGAACCTATATACCCCATCGTAGGGATCAACCAGATATTGAGCACGATTGTCAAAGCCGCACCGGCCAATGACACAAAAGCACCCATTACGGTGCGATCGGTCAGCTTGTACCAGATCGACAGATTGACATAAATACCCAGGCACAGATTGGCCAGCAACAATATCGGCACGACTTCAAGCCCTGCACGAAACTCTTCCCCGATGAAATACTTAAAGAAATCGATGAACAATGTCACCATTAAAAAGATAAACACACAGAAAATCACGAAAAACTTGAGCACATCGGCATAAACTTTACGCGCATCGCTGCTGCCGGCATAGGCGAAAAAAAACGGCTCGGCCGCATAACGGAAAGCCTGAATGAACAATGACATCAAAATCGAAAGCTTGTAGCAGGCACTGTAAATACCGAGCATTTTCAGATTAGTAACCTCATCATAAGGCAGCAAGTACTTGAGCAAGGCGCGATCGAGCATTTCATTGATGATGCCGGCGAAGCCGATCACGACCATCGGCAGTGAATAGCGCAGCATGCGGCCGAATAATTGCCTGTCGAAGCCCCAGGCCAGCCCTCTGAACTGCGGAATCAACAGTAGAAACTTGAATATGCTGGCCAGCAAGTTGGCGATAAAGATGTACCCTACGCCAATAGCCGGATCATAGATCCGACTTACCCAGGAATCAGAACCCTGTACAAGTGCCTTGGGACAATAAACAATGAAAAACAGGCTCAACAAGATCGTTATCATGATCTCGGCCATCTTGATGCCGGCAAAACGCAGCGCCTTGTTTTCGGCCCGCAGCCGTGCGAAAGGAATTGCCGTCATCGCATCCAGTGTCAGAATGGTTGCAAACCACAGCACGTATTCCGGATGATCGGCATAATGCAGTGCTGCCGATAGCGGTGCATTAATCCATCGGATGAGCAGAAAAAAACCCAGATTGACCAGAACGACAAAAATCAGCGCCGTCGAATACGCCGTATCGCGCCCGGGCGACTCCTTGTCGCGGAAGCGAAAATAGCCCGTTTCAAACCCGAACAGCAGCAGCACGGAAAAAAAGCCAGCATAGGCATAAAATTCCGACACCACGCCATATTCCGCCGCCGAAAAATAATAGGTGTAAAGCGGCACCAAAAGATAGTTGAGGAAGCGCCCGAAAATACTGCTGATGCCATAGATTGCAGTTTGGGATGCCAGTTTTTTTATAATGCCCATTTAAATTTGTTGATCGATTAAGGAAATACTCGGGCTGATGAGTACATGCTCAAATAGCCCCGGAATTTAAACCGCTCATGCGGTTCCGGTCAGTAGGCTTGGCATTATATAACCGATATTGCCGTGATGAGGTTTTTTGTCGTTTGTCGTGCTACAAACTGGATGAACTTTAACAGATATAGCGCTTGACATTATCCGAACCAGAAACTGAACATGACGACGTAAGGCAAGACTATTAGCAGGACATTGATCCTATTGAATTAATGCTTTTTCTCGACCCAATCATCGCCGCGTTTTTCATATTTCTTTTTCACGGCCGCCCAAGCTACTTTGTGGGCCACCGTCTCCCTGTCATCGTCACTGGAGCGGCGCTCCTCGGGTTCCTTGTATTCATCCCAGGCATTGTTGTAGGCCGACAGATAGATCTCCTGCCCATGCGTGGGCAAATGATTTTTTACATTATCAGGCAAGTCGGTTAAACGCTTGTAAGGCATGATCTTCTCCCGAGTTTAAGAAAATATTCAGCTTGTGCCGAATGTTTTTAAATCTCTTGGCTAATGAAACCTGGCAGTGGTCAAGTTCACCGACTCTCCCAGATTATTTGAGGCTGCTTCCACATCGGCCTTAAGACTTTCCCAAACGTCATCGCGGGCTTGCTGCAGTTCATCCAGCTGTCCCTGCACAATATCCAGTTTCTGCTGCAGCTCGCTGACCTGCATGTCATATTCAGCTTTGACATCGGCCTCCGTCTCATTTGCCCTGACTTTCAGCTGGTCAATCGCGGCGCTCCACTCGGTTAGCTGTGTTTGCAGTTTGTGCTGATAAACTTCCCGCTGTTTCATGAGGATCTCCTGATACGAGTCAATCAGGTTTTGACGGTATACAGCACAGTCTCCAAACCGGCTGTCGTGGATTTATTCCCAAATGACTGCCTCCCGGTTGGAGAAGTTCCGGGATCTGCTTGTTCGGGTTTCAAGCATAAAAAGGGTTGGCTTTTTACGCCAACCCTTTATTTATTCAATTACGAATCGCCTTTTTGCACAGTATCGCAGGATTGACCGATACCCTCGCTATCGATATCGCAATTTGATTCCAGCCACATAGCGTTGATGACGGCAAAAGCAGCGGCGAAGCTGGCGCCCAGCATCCAAGTGAAATACCACATGTGCGTTTCTCCTCTTAATCTTAATAAAGTGTGTGTGAATCTTTTAACACAGCAGCTTCAGTGACGCTGCCCCAGATCACCTTGTAAACCCAGCGCGTGTATAACAGCACAATCGGCAGGAAGACCACGGTAATCCAAAATGCCAGCAGTAGCGTAGTGTGGCTGGCCGTAGCATCCCATAGCGTCAGACTGGAGCGAGGATCAGTAGTCGAAATCAGCAGGAATGGGAACAGCCCAAAACCCACAGTCAGCAATACGCCCGTGATACCGATACTACTCATGAGAAAAGCGCCGGCCGTGGATTGCCCTCTACCCAGCAACCAAGCCAAAGCCAATCCAATGAAACCCAACACCGGCGCAAACAGCATCCAAGGATGAGCAAGAAAATGATACAGCCAGCCGGGACCTGCGGCGATAACGGTTTTATTGAGCGGATTCGATGCCGCAGATGTGCCCGCCATCTGCGTAATTTCAGGACGGTTGATAGCCGACATCCCCCACAACGTCGCCGCTATCAGACTGATCAGCAGCAGTAAACCGAGTACTGACGCTGCCGCTCTGGCACGATCATGAATCACGCCTTCCGTGCGCCATTTCAGAAACAAGGCGCCGTGAAAAGTAGTCGCCAGTAAGCTGATCACGCCACATAACAGTGCGAAAGGACTTAACAGAGCCCAAAACGAACCATCGTAGAAAGGGCGCAAATCCTGATCAAGATGGAACGGCAGCCCAAGCAGCAAATTGCCGACCAAAACGCCCAACAGAACCGGCGGCAAAGTCCCACCGATAAATAATCCCCAGTCCCAGGCATTGCGCCAAGCCGGATTGCTGCTCTTGCTGCGATAGTCAAAACCTGCCGGCCTGAAAAACAAGGCAAACAGCACCAGCAGCATGGCTACATATAGCCCCGAGAACAGCGCAGCGTATACAGCTGGCCAGATCGCAAAAATGGCGCCGCCCAACAGTATCAGCCAAACCTGATTGCCTTCCCAAGTAGCACCGACCGTATTGATGATGACGCGGCGCTCAACATCACTCTTGCCCAACAGCGGCAGTAAAGTGCAGATGCCGAAATCAAAGCCTTCAGTCAGCGCGAATGCGATGGCGACGACTCCGATAAACAGCCACCAGATCAGGCGGATAGTTTCATAATCGAACATAATAGGCTCCTTATTAAATAGTGTGGCATGGCCCTAGCGGCCTTGAGCGACTTGCAATTCATGGAAGTAACGACCGGTATGAAGACTGCTCGGTCCTAGGCGAACATACTTGAACATCAGATACAGTTCGATAACCAGCAGCACCGTGTAAAACAACGCGAAGCCACCTATACTAAACCAGAGCTGTTCGCTGCTGAGACTGGAAACGCTCAGATGAGTCGGCAAAACACCGGAAATGGTCCACGGCTGGCGGCCATACTCGGCGACAAACCAACCGGTCTCGGCAGCGATCCAGGGCAAAGGAATGCTCCATACCGCCATGCGCATCAACCAGCGTTTCTGGTCGGCATTGCGTACAGCGCAGTGGTAAAAGGCTACGGCAAAGATAAACAGCATGGTAAAACCGCAAGCGACCATGATGCGGAATGTCCAAAACAGCAGCCCTACCTTCGGAATTGTATCGTTAGCCGCTTTCTGGATCATCCCGGCATCGGCATCCACAACTTTGTCGGTGTATTTTTTCAGCAGCAACCCGTAGCCTAAGTCATTTTTATGGGCATCAAAACGTTGATGAGTCTGTTCGCTATTATCGCCACTGCGAAGTTTTTGCAGCTCGGCATAAGCCAGCATACCGCTCTTGATGCGCTCAGCGCTTTCATTGCGAAGCTCTTTCAAGCCCTTTACGTCTTCATCAATGGAGCGAGTCGCTATCAACCCAAGCAAATACGGCACTTTTACCGCAAAATCGGTTCTTTCATTCTCCTGGTCCGGCAGACCAAACAATGTAAAGCTGGCCGGAGCCGGACTGGTTTCCCATTCTGCCTCGATGGCTGCCAGTTTAATCTTCTGAGTCTCGCCTGAGGTATAGCCGCTTTCGTCGCCAAGCACGATCACCGACAGAATAGAGGCCAAGCCAAATGCTGAAGCGATCGAAAAAGAACGCCGGGCAAAGCCGACATCGCGTTTATTCAGCAAATACCAGGAACTGACACCCAACACGAACATTGAGCCGGTCACATAACCTGCTGCAACCGTATGGACGAACTTAACCTGAGCGACCGGATTGAAAAACACGTCGGCAAAGCTGGTCATTTCCATGCGCAGTGTTTCATAATTGAATTCAGCTCCCACCGGATACTGCATCCAACCATTGGCGATCAAAATCCATAAAGCTGATACGCTAGTACCTATCGCCAGCAGCCAGGTCACAACTAAGTGCTGTACTTTGGAGAGTTTGTCCCAACCGAAAAAGAACAGCCCCACAAAGGTGGATTCCAGGAAAAACGCCATCCAGCCTTCACTGGCCAGCAACGGACCGAAAATATCGCCGACGTAATGCGAATAATAGGCCCAGTTGGTGCCGAATTGGAATTCCAGCGTCAAGCCGGTGGTAACGCCCATGGCAAAGTTGATACCAAACAGCTTACCCCAGAACTTGGTCATATCCTTGTAAACCTCTCGGCCGGTCATGACGTACACCGATTCCATAATGCCGAGAATAAACGTCATGCCCAAGGTTAGCGGCACGAACAAAAAGTGATAAAGCGCCGTCAGACCGAATTGCATTCTGGACAGCATTACAACATCATCACCGAACATGGCTGAACTCCTTATAAGACTGAGATGAAAGACTTGGGGTTATTGAAGATTGTTTGGCAGGTAGCGAAAAGCGTTGAGCGATATCTGGCTTTTCTGTTGACGGCTTGCCTTCCCAGCGGAAAATCAGGAACCAAAGGCCCACCAACAGAATGATTTTGATCAATAATGCAATACCGATTTCCCATCGTAGCAATCCGGGACGCGGCAGAATCCTATTTATCTTGGCTGAACCAGTCACGACTCCTCCTTCTCTGGACTAATTGTTAAATAGTGTTATAACAGAATGCTCATATTCATCAATTATTAAATGGTTTACCGATAACAAGTGTAGATAAAGCCAGTAACAGAACTGATCCAGACACCAGCAAAATCCCTACATCGGCCTGATGATGCGCCTGTATATCGGAAATCAGCAAGTGCAGTGATGGCGATAAAAATCAGGCAGCGTACCGGCATCATGCTGGTTTTGAAATAAATGCCGGCATACGCAACCACCGCCGACCAGACTACGCTGGCGCCGATAACAAACAAGGCCAAATAGTGAAACGCCTCTATCAACAAGCTGCCTAACTCATCGATAAATGTTTTACTTGTCTCCCGAAATGCGTTAATCCTTTCTTTTTGCATACAACAACCCTCATACTCGCCGTTCCTAACCCTGAAAAACCAGAATGTCAGCTGGCAGGCTGTCAATCTGCTGGTTCCAGGCCTGACCACTACTGCAGCAGCTGAATTTAAGAAACTACAATGCCTATCAAATAAGCGCGGCAGATAACAGTAAACAAGGGCCAAAAGCTTAAACGCTATTTGCAAAGCATGAATTGCTTCTTTGCTTGCCATAGTATATTAGAGTTTTATAATTTACTAACTTTATTTTATGTATCCGCTTTTTTCGTTGTTATTTTTATCTAAATGCCTGTTAGGTAAAGAGATTGGAAATGAAACTCCTGCCGAGTCCCAGCTTCAAATGAGACGATGAAACACTCTTGATATATTATATTTTTCTTAGCTGATGTTACGCACGAATCGATTTATGTTTTGTTTTAGTTTTACTGCGATGCCGTGCTCATTCGCACTGCAGAGGCCGGTACACGGGCGTTTGTCTCTGGTCGAATCCCAAAGAGCATAAGTGAACTTGCCCCTGCAACGGCGTAGCATCAATTCTTAATTCAAGAATGGCGTTATACATGGATGGGGAATAAACTAAAGGCTGTGCTAACGGATCTCACAAGCATTAGTTCCGGCCCGATTATCTTTATTATTTCAAAGGCATTGGTTCAGCCATGCTGACGATGACCAGAACTTTTCAGAGGAAGGTAGAATCCGCCGACAATATAAGGAGCGGCAGAAAAATAAGAGGTTAATGGGCTCTTATTACGGATGGATTAATGTTTGGCAGAAACGGAGAGACAGCCGGCATTTCTACTTGAACAATAATCTTGATCGGCAATTTCCAACAGGTCGATTCCCTAAATCAATAGAAATGGGATTGTACAAAGCCGCAAAATCGGGACGAATTGCAATAACTGTATGGCAGAGCAACCGATGACGAACTCTATAACTTTATCCTGTTTTAATTAAAAGTTTATTAAATAAATGTATAATAATAAGAAACAATATGTATATATTTTGTAATATTGTTAATGACAAAAGTCTAACGTATAGTTGAGTCGCATTTCAAAAAAACTTTCAACCCTATGAGGATTTACCTATGAATGACTTTTATAAAGACGTGTTAACTGGGATTGTATTTGTTACCGGTGTATTAGGATTTGTTTCAGGAGAATTTATTATCTCCTCTACGCTGTTCGCAACGGCGGCCATTGCCAGCAACGTCAACCTGAACCGTAAACGGGCCAATGCTGGACATCTGCAATGCGAATAATCATCCTCTTTAACAAACTGCCTGGATTACTTAACCACGTAGCAACTTAATAACTTCCAAGGCTTAACGGCCTTGGAAGTTTTTTTATTTTAGATCTTCCTTCTTTCAAAATTCCTCAAAGCTCCGTATTTCCACTTTTCCTTTGCAGAGACTCTGCTTCACCCTTTCGTTGTAATACAGCAATTTAATAGAGATAAACATCCTGATAAATTGAGAAAACAACTTAACTTGTAACCTTGATAGTCTCTATTGGCGAGAGACAAGAAACTTGTTAAGAATAGTCCTTTCCCCACTTGCGAAGTACAAATTTCAGTGGCATTGCAGCAGCACATGTAGGGTTCTTGTAACTCGTCGGATCCCGCAATTTTTTCTTTTAACTCTGAAGAAATAACGCCCATTATACTGCGATGAAGATAAAGTTTTTACCAAACTGCTCTTAATCAGTGCATTCATCTAGCAATATCCACCCATCCTCATCCATCAAAGCGCTGAAAAATTGCTCTTGGCCTTTTTCAACTTGCCTTTACAAGGATAACTACCTGTAACGACCTGAAAACATAAATCACAGGACCTGCAAACATCGCGATTTCCGGCCTGAATTAACTGCCAATAGCTGACGCCTTCGGCCCGGATTAAGGGTCTTGCTCACTTTTGGTGATGATTTTTCAACCGGCTATCCCCATATCAAGGAGATGCATTTCCTTGTTCAACAATTCCTCGCGTTACCCGATCTTCGCTTTGATGCCTGGCGGGTTGAAACTAC
>Ga0208265_100100_pt1 | contig 84204 bp, 65 predicted proteins | sample LakWasMet44_HOW7_2_FD_183882 | JGI IMG/M metagenome (GOLD analysis project Ga0208265, IMG submission 183882) | Freshwater sediment methanotrophic microbial communities from Lake Washington under simulated oxygen tension - Sediment Metagenome... | ecosystem: Environmental > Aquatic > Freshwater >... | reverse complement strand
AACAGTTTTTTTAATACAGACGCTTTGCGTTCTGCTGAATAACGCGACATTGAGCTTTCTTTCCGTCCCCTGTCTGGTTTCCAATTATCCCATTAGCGGGAGAGGACAACTATCCTGACACAGGGGGAGGGCGAGATGGAAAAATCCGGTTAATAATGTACATAAAATACTTTTGATGGCTAAATCTGCTGCTAGATTTCTCGCTCCAAGCCTGCTTTGAATAAGTAATGGCACGAATAGAAATCAAGCCAAAACAATGAATAATATTTCCAAATTCAGTAAAAACCTCAGAAGTTCTTTATAAATTAGCAACAAGCGCTAACTCGAGCAAAAATTTCTAATGCGCTTTGTTAATAGCCGATTACGCGGCGTGTTGGACAAGCAAAGAGGAGAATTCTTTGGATCCTTTAGACTTGGTCAAGCTCACTCCGCTGATGAAACGCACCAGCGGCAGCCCTGAAGTAAAAATCGGACTTATCGATGGGCCTATCTTTACCCAACATACCAATCTGGCGACCGACTGCCTTCACGAGATTCCCGGCAATAATGGCGCCGCGTGCACGCAAGCCAATAGCACCGCGTGCCTGCACGGCACTTTTGTAGCCGGCATCTTATCCGCAAAACGGAATTCCCCCGCCCCAGCCATTTGCCCCAATTGTACTCTCCTGGTCCGACCCATTTTCGCTGAAACAACTTCAGGATGCGAACAAATACCCAGTGCGACGCCAAAGGAACTTGCCGAGGCAATCCTTGAATGCATTGACGCAGACGCACGAGTGATCAATTTGAGCCTTGCCCTTGCGCAGCCATCAATCAAAGAGGAACGGGCGCTGGAAGAAGCGCTCACTCAGGCCATCAAGCGAAATGTTCTCGTAGTTGCGGCGGCAGGTAATCAAGGCACGCTAGGCAGTTCCGCCATTGTCCGACATCCATGGATTATCCCGGTGGTCGCGTGCGACCTTCGAGGCAGGCCAACAAACGAATCGAATCTGGGCTGGTCAATAGGCAGGCTGGGTTTAAGCGCGCCTGGTGATGGCATTACCAGTATCGGCGCGAATGGCAATCCGCTGACTTTGGGGGGAACAAGTGTCGCAGTACCGTTTGTGACCGGCGCCATTGCGCTGCTGTGGTCGGAATTTCCTGCCGCGACTGCGGCGCAGATCAAGCTTGCCATCACACAAGCATCCGTCCCGAGGCGAGCCTCAGTAGTTCCGCCTTTGCTGGATGCTGCGGCAGCCTACCAAATCCTGTTGTCAGCGCATGCAAAGAGGTGAATCCCATGAATGACGCGAATAAAGACAATGATTTAGAACATACCCTCCATACAGTACGTCTGCCTGGATTTATCATTGATGAGGAAATCGGTCTAGGCGATGCGATCAAGCGGGCAACCTCTTATTTTGGATTAAAGCCCTGTGGTAGCTGTGAACAGCGAGCAACTGCATTCAACCGCTGGATGGTTTTTACTAATCAAAGGTAGGGGAATCATCTGACTTCGGATTCCCTTGTTCGTTAAGCATGTTGACTCATGATTACAAGGAGAAGATATGAATGAACAAACTGAAATGACGGATCACCCCATGGAACAATCGGTACTGACTAATGATATACGAGCCGTAAAGCCCTACCCAGAGACTCATGTGGATACATCGGTTTCCCTGCAGGCCATCAGACCCTATCAGGATGCTCATATAGATACATCAATCGCTCCGCAAACAGGAGGCGGCAGCTGTGGCTGCGGCGGAGCAACCAGCCTGAGTCCCAATGGTACTGGAACGGTTTCTTATGTCTATGCCATCGGCCGTGTGGAAGCACACTTTCCCAATATTGCCGTGGAGAAGGAGTTTGCTCAGGCGACAGGAAGAACGGACACAGCCGGCAAAACTGATCAACAAACTTTACACGCCGTGCTGTCCAAGCGCGAGAACCGCTATCTGGTGCGCCAATTGTGCTGGGTGCTGACAATCCAGGGTCTGGAAACCTATTTACTACAGCCGCGTGATCCGGCGGACATTGACCTGCTGATAGAAGCCATCCGCCCAGCCCCCAGCCCTTACGACATCGATGTGGTCATCGGCCTGCGCGGCCCCATCGCCCCGCCGGAAATGTGTAACGGCTTGATGGTGCCTATTGTCATCTTCGATCAGATCTATTCTTTCGATCGCGATGCGCTCATCAAGGCCATCCCGAAGCCGGAGAAAACTGATGCCAAAAAGTTCGAGCCGGCGGCCGAGGAACTGTTTAACCGGATAATGCAGATGACGGACAATGCCGGAGCAACTGACGAACACCGTGTATTGAACTATTTGACCATGCGCTATCCCGCTATCTATGCCAAAACAGCCGAACAGTTTGGTTGCGACTGTTCATTGACCGGAGTGGAAGTTCGCCCTTCGCCCTTGAGCAGCACGCGTAACATCGTTGATGTGATCTTCTCCTACACCAATCGCAACACCGATTTTACGGAGAAGTTTTTTGTTCGCTGCGATGCAACTGATGAGTTTCCGTTCCTTGTCAACAAATTGTCACCGTACTATGAACGATAGCTCAGCCAAAGAGGTAATTACAATGAATATTCCAGGATTTACAGCAGAAGAGTCTTTGTACAATGTTAATAACCAGCACTACCAGACTATTGCTGGAGCCCATCATTATGCTGGCGTTGTCCAACCAGCTACGCATCCGCATTTTACTGATCTGAGCGTGACTAATAACCCTCCTTTATCTTGTCTCAGGTATAAATGTCGAACTTTTTATATTCCTGAGGAAATTGAGATTTGTGGATGGCATTGGGTATGCTAACGACTGCTCAAAAACAACGCTGTCAGCTTGCGTAGGTTTAGTTAGGCGGATCTGTAATCCAACGAACTGACACAGAAGTGTTGGATTACCTGATAAAGCCTCCAACCAAACCACGTGCTATGACCATTGAGCCTAAGCAACCGAAGGATATTTGATATGAATACAGTGAATATGCCGGGTTTTACGGCAGAATTGTCTATCAATAAAACGGGTGAGTATTTTTCCATATTCAAACGTTTTGTCCATCAAGGTAATAGTGCCGTGCACATGGCACAAATGTTCACACCCAATCCAGAAGATCCCATCCCGCATATTCCAGGCGGGACACCAAAAATCCCGGAGCTGTATGAACCTATTTGTTTCCCAGTGTGTGACTACTACGGATGGGTATGCACCCCAAAATGGGGTTGCTTCCGCTATTGTGAACATTACAGCCCTAGATGTTTCTAATGGAATGGCCGTAAGGCGGGTAAAATATAGAGATAACTAAACAGCATGACCGAATACTGCCGCTTCCATATTCCCCGAAGCCACTTGGTTTTTCACGGTTAACTTGGCAGAACGCCATAGGAATCGGCTATTGATCGACAAGATAGAGGTGTTGTGTGCAGCTTTCGCTGAGGTGAGGACGAAACGCGGTAAGCTGGGTTCCCATATTACAATCGTTAAACCTCAATAGCCAAGAGGAGGTATGAAATGAACACTATGAACATGCCAGGATTTACTGCCGATTCATCGCTTTATCGGAAAATGGATCACTACCAAAATGCCAGATTTCATGCTCAGGCAGATGAGGCTATACAACCAGCTGCCCATGCCATTAGAAGTAAGTGCTATTGGGATTGTCTAATGAGCTGTAATGACGATCCTTATTACTGCTCCGTTAACTGCGACTGTTTTTGCAAAGGCGGTCCTCCTCGCTGCCAGTATCAATAGAGAGGCTGACTGTAAGAATCAACATTGACAGAATAACTAGCCCTTAGCCTTTAATCTGGATCGGTAGATTTAGCATTTCGAAGCGCCTTATGCCAGAGTTATCAACTCAACTACGAGTTGATTATATGGAAAAGCTCTCAAGCTGGGCGGGATATTTATCCCGCCCGTAGCGTTTATCCAATACCGGGTGACATTTAACGTTATGAACAGAATAAATATCTTTGGCTGGGCGAAGCCGTAGCCCAACCATTAGTTTCAATCGCAAAACCCATCAACGATAGGAGACACATCATGAAAATGCCAGGTTTTACCGCGGAAGCTTCAATTTCCATGACAAATGGGAAATATAAACTCATGGCGGATAAGGTTCAGTACTTGGGAAAGCCGAGCATTATCCCACAGCTACATGTTGTTTATAATGGATGTGTATACGAGTGCGATTTGGGTTGTCGTCTACTTTACTGTTATGCATAAACAGACACATCTAATAGGGGTTATTTCATGACGACCTATGACGCATCGGTTAAGATGGCGCGGTTACCCCAACAAAATGATCTCAAGAAACACAAGGAGCATTGCTCAACCGATCCGGAAAAGCTCGCGATGATCGCCCGGAAAGTCGGGCATCAGGTTCGGATCAGGCGTAACGACGAAGAGTTCGGACCTTCAAGCCGGACGGGACATCTATCCCGTCCGCAACGTTGATTCAATGTCGGATAACATTTTAGACAAAATAAATATCCTGTCCCTCGCAGAATTTAGAAGCCAGCCAAGCTATTGTATTTGTATAGATTTACGCTGGCTTTTTTCCATTTTTGGAATAGTCACGCACAATATGCCATCTTTAAATGTTGCTTTAGCATTATCTTCATCGACATAGTCGGGCAAAGACAATGTGCGCTGATATTCGCCCCGTGTCATTTCGCGGCGTAAGTATCGGCCTTCTCCCTCGGATTTTTCTTCCTGGGTGGTAGCACGGATAGTCATGATCTGATTGTTGATCGACACATCCAGATCTTCCTTTTTAACGCCAGGCAACTCCGCCTGAACCTCGATTTCTTTGTCACGTTCCACGACATCGACTTTGGGAACGCCCCTTCCCATCATCATACCCCGGCCGCCAGAGCCTCTCTCCATGCCCATCGTGGGCAAATTCCAGTCGAACAATCGGGGCCATCTGCGTGATAAAAAGTCATCAAACAAATTATCGAGTTCATCAAATGACATTAACCCTCTACCCATTGAAGGCGAACGCTGCATGCCTTGCTGTCCTTGTTGACCTTGCTGCATGCTTTGCTGCCCTTGTTGACTTTGTTGTCCTTGCTGGGCGCTAGTTCCACCATTACCCTTTTTTACATTAACTTCGCCGCTCTCTGTACCGGGTCTGCTACTATTCATGACATTCTCCTAAACAGTTCGCACTATAAAATTGCCCAGAAACTCAGAATCGATGGAATTGAGTCATGCGCTTGCCACTGCTTCATCACTCGTATTCTGCTCCCAGCCTGCGATCAAGCGCCTAACCTGGTCCAAACCATCTGAATTCTGTGCTGTGATTCGTATGATTCAGCAGTCTATGCACAACAAAAGCTCCTCTAACGTATTTTGTAATTGTGATCACTTTCTCTAAAAAAATAAATTCGTCCCATTACCTAATTCGGTCTTGCAGCCGATCGCTTAAGCATTTTGTCTGATCCCCAAACGTTGAGAATTCGATAATTCACTTTGTCAGGTTGCAGTCGCAGTTCTACCCTCTATAGCGCCCGCGAACTGAATGAACGGCTGGCGGTCAACAGGTGCAAAAGTAAAGAATGGAAAAACAGACGCCATCAGGTTGATGCTGGCTGACGTCATCAATTCAACCCGTACGATTATCCATGCCGGCGGGAAAGGACTCCGGAACAAAGCCCGCTCAAGCCGCCTCGATGATCTTGAAATCATTGAATTGAGCAACAATCGCCAAACATGAGGATGAGAAAATGAAACAAGCTTCGGCAAGACAGCATCTTAACGACATCGTAGCCAACATACGCGCTGCTGAACTTCTGCTTGTACAGGCCAGCAGACAAACTTCCGATCTGGAGCTACTGATTAAGCTGCACATTGAATATTCGGCCTTGGATTCCTATCTGTTCCAAGTTTTGCATACGCTCGCACTTTCAGACGAAGCGTTTTTTAAAACAGCGACTGATGCTTTAAAACAGCAATGCGGCGTCTTGCAGCAAGAGGCGGAAGACATTGGCGTGACTGTCCCTGATTTTGACCTTGCCTCGGAAATTGCTCGTTATTTGGCACAAGCCTCACAAAGCGCAGCGCTGCTGTAGATCCATTGCGTCAATCGGGCATCACGCGAAACTCATGATTCCGGGCTAACACAGGCCGGAATGTATGCTTCATGGTGATAGAACCGTGAAACAGCGCGTGCCCTAGGTTTGTTGCGATTGATCAATCCTGATGCTCTTGATCATAAAGGGCTCCATTTGGCTCATCATGCACGGCTTCCGCGAAGTTCCAATCCGGCCTGAAGCTAAATCACAGCCGAATATTGAACCTGATCAACAAAAACCGGGTCTGTTATGGTGAAGTTTCAAGATACGGTGTTTTCATTTGGTTTTAACTCAACGTGAAGTGCGATTATGAAACATTACCTCTTATTATTTGTTGGACTTTTGTTTTTTTCTCCAATGGCGCCGGCCCTCGAAAAAGCCAGCCCGGATCAGAAGGCTGAAGTGCATCAGCGCCAGCAGCAAGTGGCGCCCTATTCATTGGACCAAACCCTGCAGACGTTTTCCAAGACCGTTCACGGCGGCGTGCAGCATGTCATCGCCAAATCACCGAGCAATACCCAGGCAATAAAATTAATCCAGGACCATCTGCAAAAAATTGCCGATGAATTCAGAAAAGGCGATTTTTCCGTGACGGAACGCATGCATGGGCCCAACATGCCGGGTCTCGCCCAGTTAAAAAAGGCTGAAGCCGACGATATAAAATTTGACTATAAAGCGTTGGCAAACGGCGGGCAGATTCATTATTCGACTGAATATCCGCAGTACGTCCAGGCGCTCCATGAATGGTTCGACGCCCAGGCGAGCGAACACGGCAACGATACCGTGCCGGAACACAGCAAGCACCATGCAACGCCGGCGGAATAAACTAAAACTGGAAATCAGGCATTGAAAGGCCGTTAAAGCGGCCTTTCAATGCCAACTGCATAGAGTCGCGCCACTTTCCTGCCAAGTTACATCGAACAGCCAATCTTCGGCCGTTGAGCGGGATTGTTTATAAACCTTGCCTGAACAGGTGTCCGATTTGTGCCGACCATGCCCCTCTCGGAGTAATCCATATGAACACGCTTTATTTGAAATTTAACAGTTATTTCGAATATTCGGTTTATATTTTTTTTATCGTTATTTATCCGTTTTTATTCATTCAATACGGCTTGGATTATACCGACGGCCCTTTTACATACATTGGCTACGCAGGGCACGGATTTGAATTTTTCAATGTGACATTTTTGTCTGTATTAATAGGATCATGGTGGGCATCCATTTTTGGCGACAGCATCATATCCTTTCGAATCTCTGCAACTCTATTAGAGATTATATCCATAACAATCCCGGTATTTTTTTTATCACGAAATGATTACATAAAGATAAAGCTGCGTTATCTGGCACTTGCTGTAATTTTTTCCACTACCTTAAACGGTTATATATTGAATTATGACGTCATCTCATTATTCTTCCTATCGTTAATAGCAACGGGATTTTTACTTTATTTAAAAGACGGTGGGTATTTACTTTTGGTATTGGTAGGTGCTTTAACGGCGCTTGTTGTGTCAACCCGTTTGCCAAGCATTGTTGTGGTTTTTCCGGTATTGTCTATTTTATGCTTTCAAGTCTACAGCAAAAAATTATCAGCCCGGGAGGGTATTATTTTAACAGGGAGTTACTTGGTTACTTTTTCTGTTCTATTTTTTCTATTAAGAACACTGTTTATTACAACTGGAACCTCGTCGCCGCAGCTTGGGGCCACCCATTCATTATTTAATGTATTAAAGTCCGAAGCGAGAGACGGGGCTATAATCTTTGAAATGATGGCGGTTTTATCCCTTCTGGCTCTGATTTACAACAAGCTTAGCGCATTATCTATATCAGCGGTTTATATCCGCGCCATACTCTCTATAATTATCTCTCTCTATCTTTTGGTCCGTATCATTCCGCCCGCCTATAACTGGAACATATCGTTATTTTATTCCGCGATTGTTTTATGGATTCTGCTGGTGCTGCTGTACGATTCCTATCGCAAAAACAATCAGGATGATATTGCGGTCTATTTGTTCTGCATCATGTTAGGCTTTGTACCTGCTCTCGGTTCCGATACAGGCCTGCTCAAATTGAGCAGTGGATATATAATTCTGATGCCTGTCTTATTATATCAATTCAGAAATATCCACCTGCCAAAAGAGGACGTTATTAATATACGTTTACTGGCTCTTTTTGTGATCGGCCTGTCGATTTTCAATAAAGCAGGGCTAGGCAGAACATACGAGGATCAACCTATAAGGCAATTAACAGCGGAGGTTGATCATAAAAAATTAAGATGGATTAAAACCAGCAGGGAAAGAAAAGACCAGATTGAAAGCGTACTATCAAAGGTGGATGAATTAAGAGCATCCGATCCCCATTCCAATTTTATGTTTTATGGCAGTAAGGCCTATTTGTTTACTTATTTGACCGATTCGGAAATACCTTATTCCACCCCTTTTTATATGACATATCAGAATAAAGAAGACGAACAAAGAATGTCGGACTATCTATCTGAAAACAGTGCAAGGCCGTATGTGTTTCTTATATTCGATTATCCTGATAAGCCTGTGGACATGAATGGCTATTTAATTGCTGAGTGTTTGAAGAGGCATGGATATAAACTGGCTTATAATGGATTAAATTATCAGATCTATGCAATTGAGAAAACATGAATATTTCTTCTAAATACTTATTAGCGGCGCTTTTCTGCGCCCTAAAATAGCCTGGATTAAATACGGTTAAATAACTTTCTCAATGATATAACGCGGGCGCCGTTTGGTTTCCGAGTAAACTTTCGCCAAGTATTCACCCAGGACGCCAAGGCATAATAACTGTATGCCGCCGAGAAAATAGATAGGCAAAACAGTGGAGGCCCAGCCTGGAACCGCGTCATGAGTAAACAGACGGATCGTAATTGCCCAGGCTGAAAACAAGAAGCTGATCAGCGATACCGTCAGACCTAAACCGGTAATAAGGCGCAAAGGAAGATCCGAGAAAGCCGTGATGCCTTGCCATGCGAATGAGAGCATTTTTTTCAGCGGGTATTTCGACTCACCCGCGTAACGTTCGGCGCGATCATAATAGACAAGCGTTGACGAAAACCCTAATTGAGGAATAATTCCGCGAAGGAATAAATTGACTTCGTCAAATTCTCTCAGCGCTTCAATGACTCGGCGACTCATTAAACGGTAGTCAGCATGATTGTAGACAATCTCCACGCCCATGGCGCTTAACAGGCGGTAATAGGCTTTTGCGGTAACGCTCTTGAAGAAGGTATCGGTTTGGCGGGAATCTCTGACGCCATACACAATATCGTAGCCGGCCGCATAATAATCGATCATCTTCTTAATGGCGGACAGGTCGTCCTGCAGATCGGCATCTGCGCTGATGACCACCTCGCCTTCCGTTGTCAACAGGCCCGCCAATAAAGCATTTTGGTGGCCGCGGTTGCGCGACAGCTTGATGCCGTGGATAAATTCGTGGGTCTCGGACAACGTTTCTATCAATTCCCACGTCCGATCGCGACTACCGTCGTCGATGTAATACACACGGCTGCTTGGCGCAATTTTTCCCTCGGCAATAAGCGGCTGCAACAAATCTGCCAATTGCCGGGTTGTTTCCAATAACACAGCCTCCTCGTTGTAGCAAGGCACAACAATGCTTGCATCAATCGGCCGAGAAATCAGAGGTTCCGTATTCACTACGGCTATCTCATCCGGATGATCCATCGTTGCCTCTGCGTCTCTCGGTATCCGGAAAGCAAAGTAGCGACTGCCGAGATAACCGATGGCCGTGTAGGGAATAATGCCGACCGCTTGAGCCATATAGGGATTCAAATCGAAATGAGTGCCAGCAGACAGAACCGCAGCATACTGGTTTAAATCGAAATGAGCGTCAGCAAATAGAACCGTGGCGAGGTTGGCCGAGTACGCTACGGCCAGCACCAGCATATAACGCAGAAAACTGGCAGCGACGTGATCGTCATTACTGAAAGTCCAGGTCTTGTTCAAAGCGAAACTCAGCAAAATACCGACTGAATAGCCGAACGCATTTGCAGACACGATTCCCAGTTGCAAAACGTACATGGCAAAATAAATGGTACTTAATCCGACCAATGTGTTCGCAACGCCGACAAGCAAGTATCGCATTAGGGTCATACCAATTCTCCAGTTGCTTGACTACATGAAAGAATTTGTAACTACTGACCATCAAATTTTGCTTAACTTAAATCATTGTAAAAAAAGTAAGGTGTAAACGTAAATCCGTGCAACTGCTTATTTTCAGACAGTTCATTACGACCACACTTGGAGAGAAAATGGACGGCTTTGCCCAAGCCCCTAAGTTGTGACCGCCTCGATTCAAGAACTCGGGGCCAATTAACCTGAGCTCTGTATAAATAACTACCGCCAGCGCGACGGTAAACTGGAGGGTCAAATTCACTTGTGCCCCTGGCGGGTATTCGCCCCTACATGATTTCATAGACAAATCGGAAAGTTATTTTTAACCGAATCCTTAGCTGTGGAGCGTCCGAAATGACACTGGCCCATTCCCCTCGTTTAAATAGTTGCCATGGAATCCGAATGGAATAGCATGAGGCACTTCCACGCGGGCCAACTCCTGGTAGCCGGAAGCCGCCAGGATCAATAAGAAAGAAGTTTCCTGCCTGGCATCCAGTACGACCGAAAGGATGACCCCGTCATCTTCTTTCAAGGCATCGGGAGCTGACACAAACACCGGCTCGCCCGGATAGCAACCGTTCCGGTGCCAGGATGCGTGTTGCCGCCCTTCAAGGTCCAGCTTTACCAGTTTGTCGTTGAAATTACCGGGGATCTCGCTGCCTACGCCGTAAACGTAACGGTAAGGATGTCCGGCACGGTTTCGGTAGTCGAAGCGGGGAAAATCCATCGGGGTCTCGGAAAGCGTTTCGATTGCGACATTCTCCCCGCCGTTCAAATCGATGCGGAAACGTGTCAGCTTGCCCAGGGCCGTCAATGGCTGGTCCGAGCGAAGGCGGTCCAGGTAGAGCAGATCTATGACGCCGGCATCGGGATAAGTCACGATGTCGACCACAACCTCTCCGTCTTTCTCAAAGGCGTTGACGTGATGAAAGCCGAAATACGGCGACGAGCGGGCCGACTTCATCAGGCGCCCCGTCTCTTTGTCGATCACATGGAAATGAATGCCGCGCTCCGGCTCCCAGTCATAATTCCGGATGAAAGACTTGCCGCTGAACCGCAGCTTTAGCGGATTTACCACCAGCGGGAACTCGGTGAGAATAAGGTATCGCTCCGTCATCCCGAACGAGTGCATATAAGCAGGCTTCCGCACCGGCACAGTAGCAACCCGCACGCGTCGTCCGGCATCCGCAGCCATGCTGTAGAGGTGATACCGGCTCTGCAGACCGAATTCCAGCAGATAGCCATAGTGGCGCATCCGCTGAAAGTCGAAGTGCAGATGGGCGGTTGAAACATGTCCTGTGAGCCCGTCCTGATAATCATAGGCACCGAGCGTCTCCAGTGTTTCCGGGTCGAACCGGAAAGGCCGCGGGGTTTCGGTCAGCGCCACGAGCTCATCCCCGAATTTGCTGATGTTGACGCTGCAGTTATCGGTAAATTTCGAGAAGAATAAATCAGCGACTCGCTGCAAGGGTGTCCGGACAGGATTGGTCGAGAACTCGCGCCGGCTGATCCTCCCCAGTGCCATGGCCTCCCGGTAGGCCCGGCTATGAAGGAAGCGATTGGCGTATGAAACGCGGCCGTCGGAGAAGGCGAACCGGTGCAGCATGGCGAGACCGTCAAACCAGTGATTATATCGCTGCCCGCCCACCTCGAACTTGGCCGGGCCGTTTCGAAAAAGGGTGCCTTGCAACCACGCAGGAACAGCGCCCTGGACAGGCAAATCGTCGATGCGAGTCTCGGTGTCAAGCGTGGTAAAGCCTAGCCGATAAGGTGAGTGATTCATGGTCTGCCGCCTCAGGTGCCGTTTTTTCTATCCCTGAAACTGAAGGATGTATGCAAGGAATCATAGAGTTTCCATATAACTACCATATTCAAAGCTTTAATAACCATAAAGTGTTGATCAAAAAATCAATTAACGATGCGCATCTAACAGGCATGTTCTGACCACCCTTACAATTTTAAGTTAGCAGCCCTGCCCCACCCTAATATTAAAAAACAGCCCAATTTCTGACGAATCCTGTAAAAATCCATAGGGCATAAGGCGGATTGAAAAAACACGTCAAAAGCTAAAGCTATTATTGCTTGTATATTCAAGCCTAGCGTATATGATAAGCCGACATGAAAAATAAATAGTTTCCCTTCCTTCTCATACCCGATTTATGCCCTTTTTAAGAAATATTGCCCTTTCGGTTGTGTTAGTCGTTTTATCTGGATGTTCGGACATTCAGCGAATAGCCCACATGTACAGCAGTGAAGCGCCAGCACCGCTTTCCTTCAAATACAATGACGGAGGCTCAAGTGTTTACTACTCGTTTACCGTTGGAGATGCCCTCCAGCCCGAAACGGTAATATTCTATGCGGGCGGCTCAGGCTGCTGGAGCCGGAAATCCGTTATGCCGGAATATCTGAGCGGACTTACCGTCAGTGCCCGTGTTTTCGTGCTCAACAAACGTTTTATGCCTGATCGTTCAATCGGAATTTTCGATTGCGGCGAAGACTTTTATCTTGCGAACCATCCCAGCCAGTGGATTAGCGATTATTCCGAATTTATCGAGGCCCAACTGGGCACGCTCTCACCAAAGCCAAAGAATATTGTTATGGTCGGGGTCTCGGAAGGTGGCCTGGTTGCAACAAAGATTGCTGCCCGAACCCCGGCAATCACCCACCTTGCCGTCATCAGCTACGGCGGATATTCAGTACGTCAAATGTACAAAATTCTGGAGCAAAAAGGGCGTTCGCAGGTTGATGTGGATGACTTATGGAAAGAAGTGCCGTCTGACCCGCGAAGCATTGAAAAAGAATGGAATGGCAGCACATACCGCTGGTGGTCAGACATGATGGACATCGACCCGCTTTCTGATTTTCTCAAGCTCAACATTCCCATCATTGTCGGAGCAGGCGAGAAAGATCAGAGCATGCCTGTCGAATCAGCGCTTTTCCTGGCTGCGAAATTCAAGGAAGCGGGTAAAGACAATCTTATCCTGAAAGTCTATCCGGAATCGGATCACCGTCTAAATGGAAACGGCGTTTCGCATCGGGATGAGTTTTTTGCGGAACTGAGCCGCCTGTTGCAGTTGCCGCATAGCACGGCACTCAGGCAGACAGTTTCTGCCGCCCCAACCCCTTAGTTTGTGTTTGGCAAAGATGCGCGGATTCCAGTCCTGGCATTTGCGCTGGCCTATCGCAATGGCATGAAATAGGCGTGACTGTTCCTGTGATCATTGATAAAAGCGGAACGCTATCGCATCAACGTCATTCTCTCGCTGCCGCCAGGCGCCGTGCATTACTGGAATACGGCGCAATGATAGGCAGCCACGGGCGACTGGTGCGCCGGCGCTGGATATTGGGAGAAACGGAAGCAGACGATCCGATCCTGCATGCGGATGAGCTCGGGCCGGTAGCCGACACCCTGACACCTTACCAGGCGATCAGGACTATGCGCATAGTGCCTATCAGCAAGTTCTCATTGCTTGCCATCGCAATCCCGGCCCTGATTCCCATTGCCGCCCTATTCTCCATTCAAGTTCCGCTCAAGGACATTCTGATGAAGATCGCCAATATCCTGATCTAATCAGGCAAGTTAGCGGAGAAGAAGGCATTTACCCAGAAGATTTATTGAGTCGCGGAATCGGAGTACAGGCGCTCGTTTCAATAAAGCCGGAAGATCTGCGGGTAGTTTTTAAAATATTAATTAGAACAGTGATATAGATTATTGCCAGTCAGCTGTGATGCAACTGACTGGCAAATAGTTACCGCAGTTTCACGGTCTTGATAAGCAGAAATCACCCCAGAATCCGGGTATTTTTCCCATCGGGCTACTTTTTGCTCTTGCACGGCAAGAGTTTATTTCATCATTGATCTTCTGAAACCGCTATCCAATTTGCTATTGGCATCTTGAGCTAATTGGGCTGCCCGATTAGCTGCATCTTCCGCTGCTTGGGCTCTTGCAGCGGCGTCAGCCGCTGCGGATTGTGCGTTTGCCGCATCGGATGATGCTTGAGAAACTTTAGCATTCAAGCCATCAATCTGCGACTGTATATTTTCAACATCGCCACTCGTCGCACAAGCCGTAACCATACTGAAAGCCAAAGTAATCATTGATAATTTTATTATTTTTTTCATAGGATTTTCCTCACTGAAGATTATCGTTAAATATGTTAAACAACTTTCAATTTTTCCTCGTTCAGTGTTTATCTTTACTGATTTATCTCATCAATATTATTTAGAAACAATAAACCAATGATTTTAACGCTTTTATTGGCAATTATTGGATAGGCTTCATTCCACAAAGTTTCATGTAAATAACTGGATTATGCTTAATTTGAGCTTGCTCAATGAATTTTGGATATTTTGTGAAGAAATATATTCCATAAAATATTATTCCTATCACCATTGATCATCAGATAAATATTTAAGGAATAATTTCACTGATCAGGGTTATAGATATGGGCTGCTGTTTAATCGTTTTTTGAGATCAAAAACAAACTCCATCGAATAGTATTTATAGAAAAGCTCTGAACAGTAATATTGGATTTATAAAATTTTGCCTGATTTAATGCTCCAGCGGAGCTTCAGTACGCTCGCCCGTTAAGCCTTGTATTCCGGCTTTATAATCAGCCTTGCTCCGCTGCAACCTATCCCATCCGGCTGCTCCGGCCCGGGCTGGATGCTATTCATGATCGGCCCCATGCTCGGGAAAGAATCCTGGCGGGCTCTTCTTCCAGCGGTAGCCGTAGCGGGCCAGGTTGTAGCCGGTATCGAACAAGACCTTCATCACCTGATTGTTGAATTCATCGCTCCGGTTCGTGTCCAGTTCATCGGGAATGTGGGCCAGATTGAAATCGAGGCCATCCCGTTGGGCGACTACGTAAATGCGGTAGATATCACCGACGCCCTGGGCCTTGATCAGCGAAGCAACAGAACGCGGGGCGATGGAGCGCATGACTGGCTTCACGTCAAGCCAAGTGGGCTTGAGCCGCGTATTGCGGATAACGAAGACTCGCGGTATGCGGCGGGGCCGGTCAAATCCCAGCACCTTCCTGCCTGCCGGCAGGTTCAGCATAGGACCGTAAAGGAACACCTGATTGGTCACGCCTCCATCGACATGCATTTCATCGTAGCGGTCCCCGCCGGCTTCGACCGAAATATATATCGGGGGAAAAGCTACCGGCACGGCCGCGGATGCAATCATGACTTTACGGAACAAATCCAGCGCGTCCGGATAGCCCGACGCCGCAATGGCCCCCATGTTCCAGATCACGGGCCGTTGCGCATCCAGGGCGGTAGTGCCGATATAGAGCCGCCGTCCTTTGAGATGCTCAGCGGCAATGTCCTTGAGCATCTTCTCGTCGACATAGTCCGTAGTAAGCTTGGCGAGAGGGTCATTAAGAGAGATGGCATCCGTCTGCAGCATGCCGAAGAGGGATTTCAATTTGAAAATCTCCTTGGATGAAATGGTCGTGTAAACTTTCTTCAACTTATCATCGTAAGCCGATCCCAAAAACGCGAACGGCGCGGTCAATGCTCCGGTGCTTATGCCGGTGACCAGCTTAAAGCTCGGGCGGTTGCCGGCGGCAGACCAGCCGCACAACATTCCCGCGCCGAAAGCGCCATCCCCGCCGCCGCCCGAGATCGCCAGGATATCGACATATTCGCCCTCTCGAAACAGGCCGCTTCGCTGTTCCTGCCGAAGGGATTCGATCAAGTCCTTCTGGAATATCGGGCTGAATTCATCACCCCAGGTCCGCACTCCCGGCACTCCCGGCATCTGCACCAGCGCCTCGACCTGTTGCGGCGGCGGAGAATGGGGCCGGAGGGCGGCGCAGCCGGACAATGTTGTCATAATCAAGACCCAATACACCGGCAAAGCAATCAATTTGATCATAGCAAAACCTCTTTAGAATCCAGCGCCATCAAGAGCATGTGAATCTTGCTTCAATACCAGGACACGAGTGACTAAAACCAGACACATTGATCTTTACCAATAGCCTGTCAGCCCGATGAACGGTCCGCTCATCGTGACGTTGGTTTCAATGAAACGTTTTTTCAAATCCAGGCGCAGGGCTCTGTAACCGGTTTCCAGCGAGGCGGGCACGCCGAACAGAGTGGTGCGATAGCCGACCATCCCCATCACGGAGCCGACAAAATCGACGTCGTCCATGCCAAAGCCGCCGCCATTGCCGTCCACCAGCACGAACCATTCCGGGCTGAATTCCACCGTGAACCGCCCGCCGATGAGCGGACTGGTGAGGCTCTTACTGGATGAGGCGTTGCCTATGCCCCTGAACTCAACCTGGTTGTCCAGCCAGATGGTTCGCCCGCCGAGATAGACTTCGAGCATGTTGGACCTCGTCTTTTTTGCCCAGTGACTGACCTGGCCCGCAGCCGGCGTGCCGAACAGCCGATACATGACCCCGTACTCCATGATGCCCAGCTGGCTTGACAAGCCCTTGCTGATCCCCTGGTCGAATCTGGGCTCGAAATCCAGCCCCATGTAATTGCCATCCACATACAGCCCCAGCCGCTCGTAATGTGCTTCAAGCCTGCCCATAAAAGCCAGCGGGAAGTTCCTTAGCTCTTCGGCAATATCGATAAAACTGGTGTCGACCGACTTGCTAAACCGGCCTGCGGAGAAGTCGCCGTCCACGCCGGGCAACCAGCCGTAGAGCGTGAGATTGAAAGCCCAGGGATTGTTGACGGCACCCTCTTCAGCAGCCTCGGCGCCGTGCAAACTGAATGCCGCCGCCAAGCCTGCCACTAGGGCCAAGGTTTTGGAAAATGGGAACAAACCGCCTTTTATACTCATGTCAGCCGCCTTGTTTTCGGATCAGTAGGTTGTTGGTAAGACTGCGTTCATCATCGGCCTTTCCTTGATCGGTACATTCATCAAAGCCCTCCGCCGAATCGGTATTACCAGACAATCCCGGCCGCATCGAAATCGGTGCCGGCACGAGTGGAAACGCTTGTGCTGAAATACAGCTTGATTGAGTTCTGGCGATTCACTGGCAGCGCCCAGACGCGTGTTCTTCTGCCTGTTGTTGCGTTTTACGCCGTCCACGGTTATCTGCCCGCCGGTATAAAAAGTGCCGTCCAGCGCCGCCCAGATGCCATGACTGAAGCTGTAAATGAGGTGCCCCCGTACGGAGTAGATCGGCTCCTGTTCGCGAAACCTGCCGCCGAAGAAGTCGTCGTTGTCGGTGTAGAAACGGGCGCCGCCGGCCAACTCCAGCATCACTGGCCCCAGATGTTTGGAAACGCCGATCTCCGGCTTGACTGACCAGCGATTGGTGCCGAGATTGAGCAGCTTGCCGGCGTCATACTGGCCTCCGGGCGCAGTCACCTCGAGACTGGCGCCAATGATGATGTCCTGCTGGTAATTTTTGAAGTCTTCCAGCGAAAGCGCTGGAGCGCCGTAAAAATTGACCGAAAAGCGGGCTCTTGGATCGGCCAAGCCCAATACATCGCGTTCCCGAAGCAGCCCTAAGGCAGTGGCGCTGACCGAGGCCCCGGCATAGGGCAGCACCACGTCGAACTTGGCGGATTTTCCCAGGAAACCGAGAGAGCGGACATAGGCAAACGCGACGGAATGGACTTCGACTTGCGTGTTTTCTATCGGCAGCGCCGGATCGATCGCCACGCCGCCTTCCAAGTGGCCGTAGCCGGCGATGAGGAAATTAAGTCCGACGGGCGTGTTGGCGTAGGTGCGCGGTTCGAGTTCCTGGCCGTGCAAAGCTGGAGCCGCCACAGTAAGCCACACCGCGGCAGACCGTACGATTCGCAAGCTCTCGCGCCGGGATTTCTTCTTGTATCCAGCCAGGCATCCGATCGCTGAAACAGCTTCCCATATCACTTGTTTAAATCCATCCCTGTTCTCTGAATCGCCCCTTCAGCTGGTAAGCAATCTCCTTGGCAGTCGCCTGCGCGGCATCTACCAGCGTTGCCGGACCTTTCCTTTCTCCTTCCAGTCTCGACGCGCCATTGACGATAAGATCGAGAGGGCTCCCCGTCGCGGCGAGGCTTATAAACCCCATCGGCATGCCCGGTGATTTGCTGCCAACGGGCTCAAGCTGCCCCGTTCCAAATCTGAACAAACCCTGATCCATCTCCAGGTGTCCCTCGACCAATGTCCTCAGGTCGGCAGTCTTGGAGCTTAATCCGATCAGCATATGCTCGCCGAGGCAGTCCTGATCAATAGAGACGAAATAACCTCTGATAACCAGATCTCCTATCTGCGGCGCTGGTTGGCTGGCGGCGTACACGGCCGGCAGTCCCATGTCCTGAATCTCGGCAACCAAATTCTGCGCGACTTCAGCGCCCAATGTGCGGCCGGTCTCGATCTGCTCCGGCGTTTGCAGCGCCGGATATCCGGCAAATCGGCCAGCGAGAGCGAAGTCGGATGAAACATCGCCCGGCGTCGCGGCAAAGTCATGAACAATGATGCGGTCGGGTCGGTCAATCTTTTCGCCCATGAACGGTTGGCGTGCAGTAATCTGGGTGCCGGATGCGCATCCGACCAGAATGGTCAGGGCAAATAAACTTGGCACAATAAGGTTAAGCCGTCTCATGACAATCCTCCAGTGACAGATTCAATGCAATGAATTGAAAAAAGGGCTAGGAACATTGCCCCGGCCCGATCATAGGGTTATAAATTTCAATTTGCTTCTGTAGAGGGTAATTACGTCCTGCACTGGTTATCTAGCGCGGCTCTGGCACGGGCACATAAATGACGCCGCTGTTGCTATAAGCCTGGGTATACCAGGTGGAGCCGCACTGATAATAAGTCACACCTTCAACAACTTTAGTGGTGGCAGCGCAAGGCAGGCTCGCGTAGCCTGACGGCGGAGGGGCAGCCTGGACCACTGTCGTGGACGACTCGCCAGTGTTCTCCGATGACTCGCCCGCCGCATAGCCGCCGACAGCACCCAGCGCCGCCGCACCGATCGCCACGGCCGCGACTTCGCCGTCGTCCCAGTCGTCATGGTCATAGTCATAGCCTGACGGCGGATAATAGCCTGAGGGTGGATAGTAACCACGAGGATAAGACTGCGCGGCTTGTTGACGGCTCTGCTGCGCCTGTTGCTGCTGCGCTTGACGGCTCTGCTGCGCTTGCTGTCCGTATTGTTGCCGGCTCTGTTGCGCTTGTTGTCCGTATTCTTGCCGACTTTGCTGCGTCTGTTGTCCGTATTGTTGCCGGCTCTGCTGCAACTGCTGCCTGTCGTATTGCGGGGGGCTCTGCTGTAATTGCTGCCGTCTCTGTTGCGCTGAGCCGGCATAAGCCTGACGGGATGCAGCGCCTGCCCTGCTGCCCTGATAGCTTGAAGCGCGGGAGGCAAAGCTGCCGCTAGCCGCAGCCCCGCTTCGTGAAAAACCGCCCCCTCCAGCCCCGCCGCCACGGGAAAAGCCTCCTCCACCGCCCCGGAAGCCTCCGCCGCCTCCGCGACCACGGGCGGCAGCCTCATCCACGGACCCTATCAGTAAAACGATTGCAGCCATAGCAACTGTAACGCATATTGAAGGTCTGATATTCATTTCTGTCCTCCGGTTTGTTCCGGGGCCGCTCCCCTCTGAAGCGCGACCTGTGGCAGCTGTGCAAGAAAGGAGATCTTCTTTGCTCCCTCAGGCGGAGTGAATGCAAACAGGGAATCCTGGACTTCGGGCGAGAGATTCCAATCGGAAAAATGTGCCCGGAACTGGGGTTGCCCCTCGGCGTTCTTGTAAGTCAATACTATGCGGAGCGGCAGCGGCTGGGCGCCTTCTTTGATCCAGACCTGATAATCTACCGTCTCAGTGCGTCCTGCCAAATGATGTGCAGGCACGCCATAGATTTCAGTCCTTTCTACATAGTCGAGCGACTGGGTCCGGCGCTTGAGTTCGTCCGGAGACCGGCTGACCAGGAGCACGGCCAGCGGCAACCTCATGTTGAGATCCTTGAGAAAATAGGTAACCGCCGCATCGATACCGCCGGGCTTGTAGACTTGCGCATAGACGTTCCGGGACGGATTGAAGACCGTGATATCCTTGCCATCGTACAGGACGACGTGCTTATCGCCATCGCTATGCGCCGCTTCAACGCGCAGTTCGTTAGGTCGGCTCACGGTGACCTGCCGCGTTTCGCCGAATTCGATCTTCTGGCCGGATGGCTGAACCGTGTCGAAATTTTCCTGAATGTTCACGCTGTAGCGCGGCGCCTTGGCCAGAAACTCGGCCATGCGCATGAGGATAGCGTCCGCCGGCTCCTCTACGGCTTGTTCCTCCACCAATGACTTGACTGCCGGCCTTTCAGGACGTATCGCCGCCTTCTCTTCCGCGCAGCCCGCCAATATTGCCAGGAGCGTCACGCACAGTGCGGCACCTATGCCCGGATGTCGTGTCGTCTTCATGAACTGCCTCCTTCAATGACATGTTGAAATTTCGCTAGCTCACTGTCTTCTTACACGGCCTTACGTCCGATCATGGCCTTTATGCCTTATTTTTCTCCTTTTGAACATTGACACCCTACCGCTCCCGTCGTTCCGATGCGCCAACGTCGTGCAGGTAAAAAGCATTTCTGTTGCCGGTGCGCTGGAATTAATTCTCACAGCATCACCCGGGATAGAGGACTTCAGAATAAATAAAGAGAAAGCATAACAACCTGCCCCTTCCTTAGCTTCAACCCTTTCGCGCAAATTGAACAAGGCCCTGATCTAACAATCAAAGTGAGTCAGCGACCAAGACTTTTTGAAGCCACTTTTTATAGATGATGGTTTGTTCATTTGTATTGCCTTGAAATAAGGAGAAAAAAATGACTTACATCAAACCTGCCCCGCTTGGGGTCATCCTGGCGGCCAGCCTGACGTTTGCTTATGGGCCGGCATCGGCCCAGCCTGCCGCACAGCCGCTCGAAAAAAAGCCGAACATCGTTATCATCTGGGGCGATGACATCGGCCAGTCCAACGTCAGTGCCTACTCAAAAGGAGTGATGGGCTATCAGACCCCCAACATCGACCGAATAGCCAGGGAAGGCGTTACTTTCACCGACTATTACGGCGAGCAGAGCTGCACGGCCGGACGTGCCGCTTTCATCACCGGACAGAGCGTATTCCGCACAGGCCTGAGCAAAGTGGGCATGCCGGGCGCCGATTTGGGGCTGAGCAAGGAAGATCCTACCATCGCCGAGCTGTTAAAGGCCCAGGGCTATGTCACCGGCCAGTTTGGCAAGAACCACCTGGGCGACAAGGACGATTTCCTGCCCACCGCTCATGGCTTCGACGAGTTCTACGGCAATCTCTACCATCTCAACGCCGAGGAAGAACCGGAATTGCCGGACTACCCGAAAGAAACCGACTTCCCGGAATTCCGCAAGAAATTCGGCCCGCGAGGCGTGATTCATAGCTTCGCCAATCCTGACGGCACCCAGAAGATCGAAGATACGGGCCCGTTGACCAAAAAGCGCATGGAGACCATAGATGACGATATTGCCGCACGCGCCGCCGAATTTATCGATAAGCAAGCCAAAGCCGGCAAGCCCCTGTTCGTCTGGGTCAACTTCACCCACATGCATCTTCGCACCCACACCAAGCCCGAGAGCCTGGGCCAGGCCGGACGCTGGCAGAGTCCGTATCACGACACCATGATCGACCACGATAAAAACGTAGGCACCGTGCTGGCCAAACTCGATGAATTGGGCATCGCCGATAACACCATCGTCATGTACAGCACCGACAACGGCCCGCACATGAACACCTGGCCGGATGGCGCCATGACGCCTTTCCGCAGCGAGAAGAACACCAACTGGGAAGGCGCTTACCGCGTGCCGGCCATGGTTCGCTGGCCGGGGCGCATCAAGCCCGGCACAGTCTCAAACGATATCATTTCCCATCTGGACTGGGCCCCTACCCTTTTGGCCGCTGCCGGTGCACCCGACATAAAGGACAAGCTTCTCAAGGGCTACAAGACCGGCAGGAAAAACTTCAAAGTCCATCTGGACGGTTACAACCAATTGCCGTATCTGACCGGCCAGGAATCCAAAAGCCCCCGTCAGGAGTTCTTTTATTTCTCCGATGACGGCGACCTGACAGCGCTGCGCTACGATAATTGGAAGTTGGTGTTCGCCCAGCAACGGGAACCGGGCACGCTGGCAATATGGGGCGAACCTTTCGTGAAAACGCGGATACCGTGGCTGTTCAACTTGCGCACTGATCCTTACGAGAAGGCACCCATCACGTCCAATACCTACTGGGATTGGTATCTTGATCATGCCTTCCTGTTGTTGCCGGCCCAGACCAGCGTCGGCAAATTTCTGGCAACGTTCAAAGACTACCCGCCCAGCCAGAAAGCGGCAAGCTTCACTATCGACCAGGTAATGGAGCAACTGAAAACGCCGCCAAACAGATGACATTCGTTTGATTAAGTTAATCGCGGCCGACGAAAAACGGCGGCTGCGTTTTTGCATAAATTTTTACAGGCGCATCCTGAGACCGGCCCCTGATATGTCTCATGTCATGACAGTGTGAAAATGTTGAATATTTGCATGAGCGCTTTAAATTTGGAGACTTCCATACCGTTAAATGGCGGCCTCTGTTTATTGGTCGGACCTTACAACTTGACCGTCTTAATGCGAACATGACAATAAACTGAAAGGACAACCCAAATGAAACCGTTAGAAAAATTAAAGCACGAGTTTCTGCTCATTTTGCCGCCAGTGATCTTTTTTTTCTTCGCCTTCCTTCTGCTTGCCATCACCCAGCGTCTGGTTCAACGCCAATACGGGATTCCTCTGAGCGGATTTGGCGGAGCGGTAATCGGCGCTCTTCTGGTCGGGAAGGTTGTCCTGATCGTTGACAGCCTGCCTTTCATGAATAAATTTCCCGGTAAACCATTGCTCTATAACATTGCCTGGAAAAGCAGCGTTTATTTTCTTGCCACGTTTTTAGTGCGCTATATCGAACATATCTTTCCATTGCTGCGAAAGTATGGAGCGATCATGGAAGCTCACCGGCACCTGGTGGCGGAAGTCATATGGCCCCATTTCTGGATAGTTCAGATGTGGCTGGCGGTAGTGTTCTTCCTTTATTGCTCCCTGCGGGAACTGGTGCGCGTGATCGGCAGAGAGGAAGTCATCCGTATGTTTCTTCTCGGCGGAAAAGCCGGACAAGGCTAGCGCCGCGCCACAGTTTGAAAAAATGCCGGAAATCCGCCTCATGTATGAAGACGGGCTCGGCAGAATTCATTGCACTAACCAATGCATCGAGGACGCTATGAATCAGTTATCCCGCATACGCTTAACATATTGTGGCTATCGCAGCATGCTGTGGCTCTTACTGTTGTTTTCGATGGCAGCCCATGCCCGAGCCGCAGATCCCCTGCCCTCCTGGAACAGCGGGCCGGCCAAGGCCGCTATCGTAAAATTCGTCAAAGAGACGACTCAAAAAGGAGGAAGGCATTTCATAGCGCCCGGCAAGCGCATCGCCGTATTCGACAACGATGGCACTCTGTGGTCTGAGCAGCCGCTTTATGTTCAGCTCGCTTTCGCGCTTGACCGTGTCAAGGCACTTAGCCCCCAGCACCCTGAATGGAAAAACAGGGAGCCGTTCAAATCCGTGCTTAACGGAGATCTGAAAGGCGTCATGGGTGGCGGTGAGCGCGACTTGCTGGAACTGGTCATGGCCTCTCACGCGGGCATGACTACCGAAGAATTCGCGCAAATCGTCAAAGACTGGCTTGCCACGGCAAAACATCCAAAATACAACCGGCGCTATACTGAGCTGGTTTATCAGCCCATGCTCGAATTGCTCGCTTATTTGCGCCGCAAAGGTTTCAAAACCTATGTCTTTTCGGGTGGCGGCATTGAATTCATGCGGCCATGGACCGAAAAAATTTACGGCATTCCGCCGGAACAGGTTATAGGCAGCAGCATCAAGACCCAATTCGAATTTCAGGGCGGTAAACCGGTACTTATGCGCCTGCCGGCGGTCGACTTTATCGACGACAAGGCCGGCAAGCCGGTAGCTATCAATAAATTTACAGGTCACAGGCCGGTCGCTGCATTCGGAAATTCCGACGGTGATCTGCAAATGCTGCAATGGACGACGGCCGGTGATGGTCCGCGTTTCGGGCTTCTCGTTCATCATACTGATAACGAACGCGAGACGGCCTATGACCGGCAATCGTCCATTGGGCGGCTCGATAAAGCGCTTGATGAGGCTGGACAGAAAGGCTGGACTGTGGTTGATATGAAAAAAGACTGGAAACGGGTTTTTCCCTTGAAGAAACCCTGACCGTGCGCCTGTTCCGATATTTCAAGCAGCAGAGTTTTATCTTGAAGCGCTCCGTAGAAATCTTCAGATAATAAGCAGAGGCTTGAAGCTCTATTAATTGGTCAATCCTAACTTGACGGGTAAAAGTAAATCTGTTCGCCCTGCCCCTTCGACTACGCTCAGGACTAAAAGCTTTGTCGAAGGATGAACGGATTTTTCGCCAAGCTTATTCATCCGGCATCAATACTGGCTGAGTACTATGCTTTGATCAATCCCTCCGTGCGCTTCCGCCTCAGTTGTTCGATTGGTCATTTTTTCAGGAACCCTGAGCAATATAGTAGGTATTCGATCTAAGTTTTTTAGCTGGGTTTTTCTTGTATCTTTTGCCGAAGCGCTGCTTCGGATTAACCATTTCGGCAATAGGCAACAGGATGGATCTCACGCCATGAACAAATCCTACCGCGAAGTTTGCAACATAAAGACCAAGCACACAGCCATAGCAATGCTGATCGCTGCGGCGAGCCTGTCGCTATACGCCAGTGATTCGATCATATGGGGAGCAAGTAAATCCAGGGCCGACTATGACGCCTGGCTCAAAGACAACAAGCCGGCCAGCGTAGAAGAACTTCTGAAAGGTCCCGCTTTTCCGCCGACCGACGAGTCCATGTTCCTGTCCAAAGTCTACCCTTCGAATCGGTCTGTAAATCCCGCCGCGCCCCCTATTCCGCCAATTACGGAGCAACAGTTGCGGATGCAGGTCAGCCAGCTATCCGAGCAAGCCGGGCTGAAAGTCATGGATGACCCTGCAATTCAGGCAAAAACTCAGGATCTTCGGTTGCGGGCGGCCCTGGCAACGACCATAGACAGCACATTAGGCGGAACTGTTGACGCAATCAAAAGCGCTGTCTATTCCAGCGTTGCCTTCGGATATCTGCCAACGGGCGACAGCGTGGCTGCGCATGTCATTGACGATGGAACCGGACACTTCAAAATCATTATCAACGAAAACTGCCAACATGAAGATATTCGTCTGTTGGGCATATTGCTGGGGCACGAAGTCTTGCATCAGGATGCCCGATTATCTGTTCGGGAAGAATTGATAGCCCATACCTTTGAAATTCTGGCCTATGCCCGGTATGTGATAAAAGATCCCATGCTGGCCAGCCAGGGCACGGCATTGGTCCGCTTTTTAAACACTGTGGCGATGGGGCTCCTGAACAGCCGCCAGCCTGATGGTTTGGTCCATCTGCTGGAAGGGCGGGATGAAGAGATCTGGCCGGGGTCGAACAGTTCAGTGGATTATCTGGCCCAGAGATTCGTTGAAGCCGGCTTGGGCCTTGATACGCCAGGCAATGAAGCGCTGCTTTACTCGATGCGCAAATTGACCGGAAATAAAAAATTGGCCAAAGCCAATTTTGATGACGACTCACTGATTCTGCTGGATAAAAATATCAACGCCTTGCTCAGCCCTGAGGACTGGATCGCTCTGGCCGAGGCACTCAAGCTGGATACCGGCAACTGAAATGGCTATTCAATCCGATTGTGTTTCCTGTCCGTGAAAGCTTATAGTTACGCATTGATCTCTGCCCCGTGTAGGTGCGAATTCATTCGCACAACAGAGACCGGCAACGGACGTTTATCCTGGGTCGAATGAATTCGACCCTACAACTGGTTTATTTTACTCATCACATCGTTTACCGACAGGAAGCGCACAATGCCAGGAATAGTGAAGCATGCCGCCATCATGGCATGGCTGTTAGGCGTCAGTTTTGTTGTGAACGGAACTCCCGCCTTTGCTGAACAGCCCGCAGTCGAGGAGATCTTGAGCGTGCTGGGAATGAATAAGGCTCAAATTAACGAACTTGCACAAAGGCAGCCAATCGTTTATGACTTGAGCGAAGGCCGCTCCGACGAGATTGCTGCCGGCATCGCCTGGTATCTGCCGGTTCCCTTGGCTAAAGTGGCCGGACAGTTGCGGACGGATGATCCGGATTTGCTCGACGTCGATGTCACTGCGCACGGGATATTGATGACGCATGGCAAAGCGGATGCCTTGTCGCCTGTGGTTTTGCCCAGCGAAGAAATCGAAGCGTTATTGGATGCCGAACCGGGCGGCCAATTCAATCTCTCCAGCGATGAAATCGAGAGCTTTAAAACGCTCAAGCGGACAGCCAATGGCACCCCTGATGAAGCCATCCGGGACGCAATCGGACAACGCTACCGCGCGATGCTTTTCGATCGGTTTGAAGCCTATCGGCGCGATGGAACTTACGCCATAGCGCCTTACGCGCGTGACAACAATCTGAGCGTTAAACCTTCCGTTGAACTGGACCAGGCCGCAAACGCAAGCGTCATTCTGGCGCGCTACGTTCCGGCCTTGCACAAAGCCTGGATAAACTATCCGGCAGCCTTGCCGCCCAGAACGAATGAGGTATTTCAATGGGTCGAAAAAAACGTGCAAAACCGGCCGGCTTTCATTCTCAGGCACCACGTCAATCATGATTGGAACAGCGGGGCATTGGTGCTGACCCGGGAATTCTATGCATCCCATTCATATAATGCTAGCCAGTGGGTAACCGGATGCTTGGCGTATCGCGACGGCACGGTGGTCTTTCAGCAAGTGCGCAGTTACGCCGATCAGTTGTCAGGAGTCGCAACCGATGTCAGGCATTTGATAGGCCGGAAATTGCTGAAAAACAAAATGCTCAAGTCTTTTGAAAGGCTCTGCGGAGTCTTGAGGTATTGCCATTGATGGGCATTGCGGTTGTCAACCCATCTGGCCGGTTGTCCCAGGGCTACCGCATTTGATTTTTAAATTTATTGTAAAATCAATTTGTTACATTTTTTACACGTTTTTTTGAACATTTTTTACCAATTATAACCATTTGATTTTAATTGATATTTTATTTTAATGAGGTGACCCTGCCGGTTGTCCAGGCTGCCAACTTGCCATGGAGATAGTCCCGGCAATCCGCTAGCGCATTAATTTTCCATCCATTTATCGATTTCAATTCAAAAAGCACCGCCAGCGCGACGGTTGTTTGAATTCAACGGTAGCCCCTTGTGCCCTTTTGAGGTATTCGACCCGAAACGCGTCCCCGAGACAGGGCATTAACAGGATCGCATCATCTTATTGGAGAATGACCGGAAATCAACTTAAAGCTGAATTTCAGCGCAACTCATTTTTCCTTGGCTTTCGGCCTTCAAGCAAGTCGATTTCTTTAATCAGAAATTCGACCATGCGATCTCGAAAGATACGAACTCTTGCCGTTGTGCGTAGATCGACGTGGCTGAGAACCCAGACATCATGCCCGGATTCGACATGATCTACAGGCACTCGCACTAGCTCATCCGCCTCATCAGCCAAAGAGCAAGGCAGTAAAGCCAAACCCAGGCCTTCCTTGCACATTTCAAACATCGCCACGCTGGAATTCGTCCGATATGCCCGCTTGAGCTTGGGAAAGTTTTTTTTAATCCAGCAAGGCATGGTGACCCCGTCGCCTATCCAGGTGATGCAGGGCGGCGTTTCCGGCGAAAGGTTTTTCAATAATTCCGGGTGGCCATAGACATGATACGCGAGCCTGCAGATACGTTTGCCCACCACATTCGGCGGCGGCTCGATAATGGCTTGAATCGCAATGTCGGCCTCCCGGCCAGCTAGGTTCAAGATTTCTTCGGCAGCGATCAACTCAAAATCGACATCGGGATGGTCTCGTCTGAAGTCGCGGATTACCGGCATCACAAAACGCTTGGAGCAAACATCGGAAACCGTGACTTTGATTAACCCTGAAACGTCCTCGGAGTCGCTCTCGATTTTTCGATGGATGGCGTTGGCTTTGTGCGCCATCTCTTCGGCAAGCATGACGATCTTTTCCCCAGCAGGCGTAATTACCCAGCCTTTTGCGGTGCGGTCGAACAGGGCTCTACCCAATTGGCTTTCCAGGTGAGCGATTCGGCGACTCACTGTCGATTGATTAACGCCGAGCCGCGCGCCTGCCTCCGTGACGTTTCCTGAGCGGACGACTTCGATGAAGTAACGCAGATCGTCCCAATTTAAATCATGCATATTTGCAAGAACCTTATGCTAAATTCAATATTAGTTATGCATTTTAATCATTAACCACATGCGCTACAATGTTTTATGGGTTGGAAGAAACCGGGAAATGCCTCCACATTCCGCACTGCTTTCAACCATTTGTTGCGCCTGACGGCCGCATTTGTGTTCAGATTTAATCGAGGAAAATTACTATGGCGGGCTATGTTGATGATGTCGTTATTCCGTATGATCGTGATCTTGGGCCGGTACTATTCGAGCATTATGGTGCTGATACCGCAAGACGCGTCGCCGAACAATCGCCGATGGATGTGCTGGAAATTGCCGCCGGCACCGGCATCGTGACCCGGCATCTGCGTAATCTGCTTTCTAAACAGGCCCGCCTGACCGCGATCGACATCAGCGATTCCATGATGGATATGGCTCGCTCAAAGTTTCTTCCCGACGAACAAGTCACCTTCCAGAACGCCGACGCTACCGCGCTGCCGTTCGATGACGAGGCCTTCGATGCCGTAGTCTGCCAATTCGGGATTATGTTTTTTGACCGGGAAAAGGGCTTTCGCGAGGTTTACCGGACCTTGAAGCCCAACGGCCGCTACCTGTTCCGCGTCTGGGACTCCGAACGCTACAATCCCTTCGCCAGCTTGAGCTTCGAAGTCCTCAAGCAATACTTTCCGTCGGACACCCCCCGGTTTCTATTCGACCCGGTGTCCTGCCACCAAATCGATCCGCTCAAGGAACAGTTGATCCACATCGGCTTTGATCCTGTAGTCATTTCCGTCCAACGCCACGAATACGATATTCTCGATGTGACGACTTTCGCGCGGGCCCTGGTATACACGCCGGTGATCTTTGAAATCAGGGACCGTGGCGGCGTCGACCCTGAGGAGATTGTGAAGGAACTGGCGGACGCCTTTAAAAAAGAATTCGGCTCAAGCCCGATGCGTTATCCGATGCAGGCGATACTGTTTGAGACAGAAAAGCGCAAGGCCTGAATATATCGATGTTAGCCGATCGAAAAAACATTCTGATTCGATTGACCCAACCCTAATAATTATGTGCAGTGTATGAAAACAAAATCCCTTATCCCTAATTACTGTTTGGGAGCGTTGACACTCCTTTTGGCCCAGAACGTGTCGTATGCGATGCCGGGCATGGATATGCCGGCCAGTGAAGACGCGAAAGCGCCGTCTATAGCGAAAAGTATGGGTGAGCCGATAAACTCACCGGCCTCGGAATTTGAGCTGACCTATAGCGCCGACGGCAAAACGGTCATTTTCGTTTCAACCCGACCAGGCGTCATCGAGTCAAAAGGGAATCCCTACAGTTTCGACATCTGGATGTCGCACAACGTAAATGGCGTCTGGCAAACCCCGGTTCATCTGGGCCCCGGCATTGACCCAACGGTGGGGCCGAACATCAATACGGCTGCCTGGGAGCTTGAGCCGAGCCTATCGGATGACGGTAACGCCATTTATTTTACGCGCTACGAACCGGGTAATCTGTCTACCGGCGAACTTTACGTGACGCAGAAAGTTGACGGTGTCTGGCAGCCGGCCCGAAACTGGAACGACGTGCCGGAACTGCCGCACCTCAATACGCCGACTGGCGAAGAACATTGTCCGATCATCGCTTCGGACAGCCTGATTTACTTCAGCTACCAGCAACCGGGCGTCACCCAGGACAGCGACATCTGGAAAGTCGAAAAGAAAAATGGCGTTTGGCAGAAACCTCAGAGCCTGGGGCCCAGAATCAACTCCCCTTACCGGGATCATCTGCACTGGACGGGACTGTCGAAGGACGGCAAAAGCATCATCATTACCAGCATGCGCCCGGATCACGGCTCGCGGGGCGGACATGATGAATGGATTTCCTATCAGAATCCCAAGGGCGAGTGGCAGGAGCCTTTGAACCTGGGCGACACCATCAATACGGCTGGCGAAGACATGTGCTGGTCCTTCACGCCCGATGGCAAGAAATTTTTCGGCGGCTGGGGGCCGCAGGGCTCTTATGATATGGATGTCATGTGGGTCAACAAAGACGATGTGCCTTTACTCAAGAATTTCGATCCTATCGGGCCGCCGCCCAACCTGCTTGCCAAAAATAAGGCAAAAATCGACGGCTCCAATTAGTTGCACCGTTCAGCTACAAGGGCCCGCTTAATTTTTTGCCTATCGACAAACACTTTTGTAATTGAACGTTCCGGCCTGAAACAGGCCGGAACGTGCGGCCGTCCTGGTTTAATTGCCGCGATTCAGTCAGGGTAACGCGATGGCAGTAGAGTATCGGTTTTTGTCTATCGATTGACTGATGCAGTTCGGCCAGAAGCGGACTGTAAGCTCAGTTTTTCACAATTGCATGCCTGATAAAAATACAGCACAGTTTGGCGTTGGATTTACCATTGATATAACCGCTCAAGCTCTGGGTTACCAGCTATGGTACGTATGGAAAAGCCCAGTTAAAAATGAATTTAACGCAACAGAGCCTAATAGGTATTTAGTCGAATTGTATCTCAATTGAAATGTTGTATTTTTGAACCGTAAGCAAGGTTAGATTAGTGATTTCTATCCAACTTTTGAGGTTCAAATGGGCCAAATTTTAGGATATGTTCTTCTGTTAATTGTTGCCTTTTATCTACTAACCTATATCGTAGATCCTGTTTTAATTGTATTGATAATTATTGCATTCGTTGTAGCCTGGTTTTTTCTATATACGAAAGTGAGGCAGAAATAAGAGATATGAATGGGTTAGTTTTGGGTAATCGCGACTGACTCTAATGTGCCAATAAGAGGCGATCAAGAATTTCAAGAGAATGGCAGGTAAAAGCCAGAGCTCAGTCGTTCAACGTAAAGCTAACCGGGCGCGGTCCGGAAAGCTGAAAAAACAAAACCGCATTATAACCGCGCTCCGGTTGAGCACAAAGTTAGGCCAATGTTGGAAGTTTGTAGGGTACGCATCGCGTACCTTTTCAAATTTTTCCGTTGAATTAAATCCGAAAAGGTACGCGGTGCGTACCCTACCGGGCTTGAATACGCAGTGTATGCGGATGACCGCAAGTCATGCATGTGATGCAGTGTCGAACAATCATGAATATTGCCTTCTAATAATTATATAGCTCGTAGGATGCGCTGAACGCAGTGATGCGCATCAATCGCGAACGATGCGGTTCGTACCTCACCGCATCCTACCGCGCTTCGGAGCGCTATCAGGATTACCATCTGACTCGGCCCATGCTGAGGCGATCGGTTTTGCACTCCATGCTAATTCTAATGTGCCACCCAGCTCAGCATAAATGCCATTAGCAAGATCTTGAGTAATGGAATGCAAAACATTTGTTGCTATTTCGTAAATCTCCTCGTCTTCCAAACTTGTGATCTTCATGCGATTTCCATAATCGAAGGGGTGCTAATGCCAGTCGTAACCGGCGCATTTGCTGTGAGCGTAGCGAACGAAAGATGAGTCCGAGTTAACGGCCTTGTTGGGCAATCATCATTGTAGTTCTTCTTCGTTATATTCATCGTCGTCTAAATCGAAACAAACATTTGAAGCACCAATAACGCTCATTAATTTAAGGCGATCTCCAGCATTTACTTCCATCTCTGTATAGTGATGTTCTAATTCATCCATGACGAAAGCCTTTGCTGCGTCAGATTGAAAACAATCTAGATAATCTCCAACAAGTCCTGGGTCAAAATCCAAAGGTGGAATCTGACGGAGAAATTCAAGATATCCAGAGGAAAATTTTGTGTTCATAAAGAACACGAGCAACTCTTTCCATAGAACATCCTCTTCTGATATGTCTATTTCACGGAGAAAAACAGATTCTGACTTCGACCCATGACGAAGTTCGTAAGTATATAGATTGATTGATCGTGCTCGTTGCTCAACAATTTCGTAGATGGTTCGTGATATTGATAATATTGTTTTTCGTATAAATCTACGATATCGATCTTCGTTTTGTGTTCCTAAAATCGATACTTCTTCAGGAAATTCAACCTGAAGATGCTTTTGTAACAGTGCACAAATAGCCTTCTTTTCTTTTTTGGCATCATATACTGAAGAAATAGAAAATCGATCATACCTAAAAGATTTATAGAATTTCCCCAGCAAAGCTAACAGATCAATCTGTGGTGGCCCTAGATTAACATTCTCATGCTTTTTTAAACGCGCAAGAAGATCTAGGTGGCTGTGCGTTATTAAGGACCTTTCTAATTCGCTCTGATCAATTGAGTCGTCATGCTCAAATAGAACAACAGCAATTTTGAGAAGACGCTCGAATCCTACTGATAAATTATAGAGAAACTCGAAAACTTCATCTGTAAAGTCAAGATTCCTCATCTCGTGATAACGGCGTAGTCCATTATAGATAAACGCACCAGAAACGCTTATCTCTTCTCCAAGTTTAAAATTCTTCCAAAAATCTGATTCTTTCATTTATGTCGTCCTATCTGCCTGAAAACGATCTTCGATATGATAACTCATCTGCATTTAAGCTTCCCTCTGTATATCATCGGCGATATGTGGCTATGGCTGGTAACGATCAAATTGCTGTCATTGAATCAATTAGAACGACAGTCCGCAACGGGTCGATTTTCACCATTCAATTTTCCAATTTAATCAAGGACTAACTTTGCAAGTTATCTAATCAACTCCAAACCTTTGCAAATTCTCTCATCATCAACCCCCTCAGAATTTAACCATCCGCTCTGTACGCAAGCCATAAGAAACCGCCTCCCTTTTCCGTCCGGACACAAAGGAATCCAGACGCTGCACATGGTATCTGCCGATAGTGCGCTGATAGCGTGCGCCAAAACCTACCGCGTCTTCCTCTTTCTCGCTTTTGGCGCTTGTGCAGCGCCGACTTCAAAGATAAGCTGACTGTCGATGCCGTCGAGAAACTTCTGGTAACCGAGCGCCGTGCCGATGGTGTCGTCGATTGGCTGCCCGAGCGGGATTCCGTAACGGCCCACTCCCACCGGGCCATACAAGATCCCGACGTTTGCCACGGTGCAGCCCCCTCCCCGGACTCTGCGCGATCCAAGTGAACCGGTTCCTGCAAATTCCATGTCAGATCCTGCGCCCTTGGAACAATATATTCACAATCCTATCCAATATATTGCATAAGGCAGACGTTTGCTATGGACAGTATGAGAGGGGAGAGAAATGGCGTAAACATACGTCACGAAAAGGAACGAGACGCTTCTCCATATCAATATAGCACCATATTTATAAGGCGCTTCTCCCTGTTGTAGAGAATTTATTTCCCGCTAACAGAATAAAAAACGAGGAATGACATATGCAACTCAAACATCCAATTCCCCTCTTGTTGCTGGCTGTATTTACCATTGGCGCGGCAAATGCCGGCGTTACCGAGGATGATTTCGTAGCCAAGAAGACACAAAACTTGATCAATCTCTGTACGGCTTCGCCGCAAGACCCCCATTATCGGGATGCCATCCATTTTTGCCACGGTTATCTGGTCGGCGCTTTTCATTATTATCAGGCCACAACGGCAGATAAACGGGAACTGAAGATGCTCTGTGCGCCGGAGCCTAAGCCCTCGCGCAATGAGGTAATCGACATGTTTGTCTCATGGGCTCAGCAGCATCCCGAATACATGAGCGAAATGCCGGTCGAAACGGAATTCAGGTTTCTAACCGAGAAATGGCCATGTAAAAAAGCTTACTAAAGGGGATACGACATGAAAAGATTGTTAATTTTAGTCATAGCGATATTAGCCGCTATCAACTTGGCAAGTTGCACCGGCATGTCGGATACTCAGCAACGCTCTTTAACCGGCGGATTAGGCGGTTCTGCCGCCGGTGCCGCCATCGGCGCGATGGCTGGCAATGCCGGCTTGGGCGCGGCCATTGGCGCTGCTGCCGGCACCGCGGGCGGTTATTTGTATGGCAAACACAAAGAATCAGAACAGAGGGCCTATCAGCAAGGACAAAGGGATGCCCTACAACAACAACCGCCGCATTATTAAATCTATCAGGACTTGCGCAGACATGCCTGTGGGGGTGACTTCGCCTAAAGCGCCTACTGTTGGTAGTCGCCTTTTATCTGAATAGGCGACTAAAGTCGCCCCCACAAGTTTTAATACAGTTTTTTCTCTTTGCTTCAGATTGCCTCGTTCCCAGCTTCTATCAATGAGAGAAAAGCAGAATGTGCAAATCCAGCCTATAAAACCGGCGCGGCAGGATGCCGTTACAACAGGAATCGCATCCTATCGTGTATCATCTGTCATCACCGGTTACGGATTGACCCTGGTGATCTTTGACCCTTCCAGATTAATGCCTGCCATCAACCCTCTCTGCCCGAATATGAATGCATAGACATCATCCTTGAGAGTCGTGGTACTCAGATTTCCCGCCGCGCCTGCGTCCAGGACAGCCACTGTCGGACCTATGCCGAGTTCAAATCCCTCGCTACGGTCGAGATAGGCAAGCGCTTCATCGTTCATGAAGAATAAAGCATAATCGAACGACTGCACCCCGGCCTGAAGGCCGAATGAGCCGGCCACGATATTGTAATAACCTGCCGTCCGGCCTCTCTTGCGCAAAGCGCCCTTCCCGTACTGAGCACCGCCGATAAAGCCGGCCTTGACAATATTAGGAAACACCAGAATGCCTTTCGCCTTGGACGCCAGCAGCTTGGCAGAAGGCGCGGTTTCATAGAGCTTTGCCAAGGCGGCATCCACATCGCGGTCGATCTGAACCGCATCCGTTATATCGGTTTTTTTATCGCCGGTGGATTCGCAGCCGGCCAGAGTCAAAACGAAAATCAGCAACAAGTTGAACATTAGTGTCGGTTTCATGTGCGTACTCCTTTCGTTTCAGAAGATTGCATCGGATGGTGATGCATTCGCCACTTACAACTTCTTTGTCAACTGAGACAACAGTTCGTTCAGTGAAAGGGCGGCGCTTGTAGCCTCGCCCCAACGTTTCCACGATACGCGCTAAGCGGCTGCAGTTAATCATCGCCAAACATTCCGAACGGGACCGCCTGTCCCGTCCAGCTATGGAAAAAATCAGCAGAAATATTTATTTCCCTGTTTATCAATCACAGATCTTGAATGTATTGCGACCCATCGCTTTTGCCAGATAAAGACCTCTATCCGCTCTATTAAGCAGCGTCTCTATACTATCCTGCTCTCTACTGAAAACAGCAATTCCGATTGAGATAGTAGTATGCAATACCAAGCCGTCCTCCAGAACGATATCGGAGCGGGCGACGTTTTTTTGCAGACGGTCAGCGACTTCGATTGCTCGTTGTCTGTCTGTCTGGGTAAGCAAGATAGCAAACTCTTCCCCTCCGATTCGGCCCAGCACATCCACTTCCCGAAGCTCTCCTTTCATGATGCGCGCTATTCCTTGCAAGACAATATCTCCCGCTTTATGCCCATATTTGTCATTGACGTTCTTGAAAAAATCAATGTCAACCATGATGACCGCCAGTGTATTGGCATAACGCTGCATCCTTGCCATTTCAAGCTCAGCAAGTTCCATGAAATACCGGCGATTAGGAACCCCTGTTAAATAATCAATTCGCGCTTGGAGCTCGAGCTCTTCCTGAAGCTTTTTCAATCTTGTAATGTCCTGTACGGCGCTGATCAGGCCCATTGGCTGTTCATCAGCATCTTTTAACAGGGATACGGATAAGTGCACCCAGGCAATTGATCCGTCTTTACGGATATAACGTTTTTCAAGATTGTAACTGCTGTCCAAACCGTTGACCAGCCTATCCATCAACAGCAAATCGGTTTCCAAATCGTCTGAAACTGTGATTTGCTGGAAATTTTTTTTGACGTTTAATAATTCTTCCCGACTATAGCCGGTAATACGGCAATACGTATCATTGACAAACTGGAACGTCCCATCCAGAGATACCTGCGCAATGCCGACGCCCGCATTTTCAAATATGCCCCGGAATCGTCTCTCGCTTGCATGCAGCGCATCTTCAATTTTTTTGAGCTTGTCTACGTCAGTGTGGGTTCCGCTCATGCGCAATGGTTTGCCGTCTCCATCGCGCTGCACAATGCGCGCACGATCAAGAATCCATTTATAACTTCCCTCCTTGGTTTTCATGCGATACATGAGTTCGTGCTCCGTCGCGCGCCCTTCAAGGACCGCATTAATCGATGCCCAGGCCCGGTCCCTGTCATCCGGATGAACAAAGTCCGTCCACTGTTGCGTAGTAAACTCTATATCATCAAACTCGAATCCGAGCATTTCCGCCCAGATAGCATTGCGCTTGACTTCGTTAGTGGCGATATTCCAATCCCAAAAACCCAATTGGCTTCCCTCCAGCACCCGAGTCAAACTTTCTAAGCTTTGTTTCAATTCATCAGCTTCCTGGCAATCAAATTCAGACTCATTGGTGGTTATGCGCATAAAAATTCCCTGATTCAAGGAAGGGGGTAATTGCGTGTGAACCACATCTACTATTTTTTTCACTTCCAGCTCCTGGCTTTTACCCGCTAAACAATTAACCACAAGCAAAAACAATGCCGTATAAATTATTACTGATCAGTTTAAAAACTGTCGGCTCGCCAATATTCTATGCCGTTACACAATTGACCACCTCATTTTTTAAACAGGGTAATCAATTTGGTTTGATCATCAATGACCAGCTTATACCGCCCTAAAACGCTCATTCCTAACAAACGGGTATTCCCTAAAAGAGAGTCGTCGATAAAAGCCGCATCGACATTTTCCAGGGTTTCTCCCGCTATTCTGACTTCCTGCAATGTACCGACCTTGGCATTCACTGTGCCGTTCGCCGTTTGCATTTCATGATGGGTTAATTTTTCGTCAGTCATGCCCAGCGCATTGATCATGGACTGCGGCAATACCATCAAATCGGCGCCGGTATCGATCATCATGTCTAGCGTCTGCCATGCTGAGCCGTTGCCCGAGATGGATACGGATACCAGAAAATGACCGTCTTGATAATGTGTCGGCAAAACGATGCGGTCGGCGCCGGTTTTCTGTTTTTTATTGATAATGACGACCTGCTCGATCTGGCCTTTGGCATTTCGGCTGATGACATGATTGTAGGCCGCCAAGGCCTGCTGGAGCTGCTGCTCCAAACTGCCGCTCACCCTGACTTTCAGCTCGTTGCCTACTTTTTCCAATCCGGTTACTTGAATATTCAGGCGTTCTTGCAGTGATTGGATTTGACTATATAAGTCGTCACCCTCTTCGACAGCCTTCGCCTGCATGCAGAAAGCGGTCGTGATCAGAAAAAAAAGGCTTATGAAACGCAGGCGCATTCCGGCAGAAAGGAGGCAGCGGATGATTCGGTAACTATCGTCATGGAACCGTAGTGTCAAAGAGCTTAAGTACACAGGTGAATCCCACTAATTAGATACTGAAAAATGGGGGAAAAGAGGTCTTTTCCCCCAAGATACAGTTATAAAAGAGATGATCCAACGAACTGTAGAAATAAGGATCCGGATAAGCATGCAGAATTCAAACCGACATTAAAACTGCCGAGACCATAACCGCCAGAGTTCCTCTCTCCTCTGGCGCCTCCTCCTACACGCATTTTGTATCGACGGTTAAAAAAGCAACGCTTTCTTATTACTTTTTCTTTATCCGGATCAAAAAAAGAATAAGCGTCAAACCAATAATTGTGAATACGTGCAAATACTTATCCAGCTATCGGCTGTTCGAGTTTCGGTCTTCAACCACATTTTATTTTGGCCCTAGCAGGCAAAAAACGGGAGATTTCTACAAGAGCGCTTTAATCTCGGGCAGACAAGATCCGCAATTGGTGCCCGCTTTCAAGCAGTTGCCGATATCCCGGACCGTCTTCAGGCCCTGCTCTTGAATGGCAGACCGGATGGTTTTTTCGCCGACATTGAAACAGACACAAACGATGTTGCCGCAATCCGGTACGCCTTGGGGCGGCATGCCGGTCAACAGCGCTTTCCTGTCCGATTGTTCCAGAAAATCCTTATCGAACAGGCTTGCCAGCCAGTTGCGCTCGGGGAGGTTGTGATGGGGCGATATGACGAGCACGCTTTCCAGCCTGTTATCAATGATCCGCGCCGCCCGGTAATGCCCCAGCCCGGAATCGTGGTATTCCTGCCAGTCGGGAATTTGCCCGCTGCCCCCTAGCCTGGCTCTCGCCCAGTCCGGCCAGCTTGGCGGCAGCGTGTTTCCGGCCAGTTCGTAACGATAGAATGATTCGCCCTTGCTTTTCGCCCAGTACTCGACATCGTTGAAAGCCAGTTCGCGCCGCGACAGGACAAAGCCATGCCAGGCGGCCTGATACGATGAAATACGCACCGGCGTGTGCTTGCTTTCCGGCTGTCTGGAAACAGGATCGATCGCCGGATTGACCAACGCCCCCACGCGGCCGCGGCTGGCAAACTGTTCCGACCAGTGCATCGGCACGAACAGGCTGCCCGGTTGCTGATCGGAAGTTACCTGGACGCGGGCTAGCATCGAGCCCCAGGCGCTCTCAAGCAAGGCCAGGCTGTCCGGCAACAGGCCATGACGCGCGGCATCCAGCGGATGCACATCGACAAAGACTTCCGGCTTGTGCTGATTCAGTCTGGCGGCCAGTCCGGTGCGGGTCATGGTATGCCATTGATCGCGCAGGCGGCCGGTGTTTAACACCAGCGGATAATCTTTGTTCGGCGCATTGCTCGGCGGCCTGGGCGTGATGGCAACAAACTGCGACTTGCCCGATGCATTAAAAAAACGGCTGTCGTCAAACATTCTCGCCCGGCCGTAAGGATTAGCCTGATTCACCGGCCACTGCGTCGGTTGCAGATCGTCGTACTCGGGCGCGCTGATATTGGCAAAAGCGGAAATATCGAAATCGCGCAGTCCGTGCTGACTGTCGTTTTCGAAGCCTGACAATGCCGCATGCTCGCGGAAAATCTCGACCGGGCCTTGATAGGGAAAGGCTTGCCCGAAACCCAAGCGTCGCGCTACCTGGGTAATGATCCACCAGTCGGGTTTGGCATCGCCGGCCGGCGCAAACAGTGTCCGCTGCCGGGAAATGCGCCGCTCGGAATTAGTGACCGTGCCGTCTTTCTCGCTCCAGCCTTGCGCCGGCAGCAAAACGTGCGCCAGCTTGGTGGTATCGGTATCGGCTATGCAGTCGGAAACCACCACGAACGGGCATTGCCGCAGCGCCTGTCTGACCTTGTCGGCATTGGGCAGACTGACCACCGGATTGGTGCCCATGATCCAGACGGCCTTGACCTTGCCGTCGTAAATCGCATCGAACAGTTCAACCGCCGATAGGCCGGGCTTGCCGGCAATCGTCGGACTTCTCCAGAAGCGCGCCACCCTGTCAATATCGGCCGGATTGGAAAAATCCATATGGGCGGCCAGCTGATTCGCCAGACCGCCGACTTCGCGCCCCCCCATGGCATTGGGCTGGCCGGTCAGCGAAAACGGCCCCATGCCCGGCTTGCCGATCCGGCCGGTCGCCAGATGGCAGTTGATGATGCTGTTGACCTTGTCGGTGCCGGACGAGGATTGATTGACGCCCTGACTGTAGAGGCTCATCACCTTATGATGCCCGGCAAACCAGCGGTAGAAAGTCCGCACGTCTGCCGCAGGCAGGCGGCAGGCTTCGGCCACCTGCTCTATCGATTGGCTGCTGGCCGCGGCCGCATTCAGGGCAGCCGCGAAGCCTTCGGTATGCGCTTCGATATAGCGCTGATCGACGGCGTGCCGTTGCTGCAGATACTGCAGCAAGCCATTGAACAGCATGGCATCGCTGCCGCCGGCGATCGGCAAATGCAGATCGGCAATATCGCAGCTGCCGGTTCTGCGCGGATCGATGACGACAATCTTCAGCTGCGGATTGGCCGTTTTGGCGGCCCGGATGCGCTGGAAGATCACCGGGTGGCACCAGGCGGCATTGGAGCCGACCAGCACGATCATCTCGGCCAGCTCGAGGTCCTCATAGCATCCGGGAACGGTATCGGCGCCGAACGCGCGCTTATGCCCGGACACCGACGAGGACATGCACAGGCGGCTGTTGGTGTCGATATTGGCGCTGCCGATAAAGCCTTTCATCAGCTTGTTGGCGACATAATAGTCTTCGGTCAGCAACTGTCCCGAGGCGTAGATGGCTACGGCATCGGCGCCGTATCGGACGATGGTATCGCGGAACGATTCGGCGACCCGATCCAGCGCTTCCTGCCAACTGCTGCGCTGGCCGTAGACTTCAGGATGCAGCAGACGGCCTTTCAGCCCGACCGTATCGCCCAGCGCCGACCCCTTCGAGCACAGGCGGCCGAAATTGGCCGGATGCGTTTTGTCGCCCCGGATGTTCAGCAGATGCTTGATCTCGTCTACGCCGGCCTCGATGCCGCAACCGACGCCGCAGTAAGGGCACGTTGTCTTCACGTATTCAGTCATAAGGTTGCCATAAGCCCTTTGCCAAAAATCAGTTGTTCTCTGATACCTGAAATATCTGCCTCCTGCTCCAGCAGTTCCTGATACCAGCTGCCGTCAATTGTATCCTCATACAGCACTGCGCCGCGCAATTTGTTGTCCCGGATCACCAGTTTCTTGTAAATGCCCGAAGACGGATCGCTAAATCGGATGGTTTCGCACTGTTGCCCGTCACCCTGAATATCGCCTACGGAGAACAGGTTGATGCCGGTCACCTTGAGCCGGGTAGCGGTCGGCAGATTGACGTATCCGGCCATGCCGTGCCTGCTGAGATGGTTGGCACAGACTTTGGCCTGCTCAAACAGCGGCGCCACCAAGCCGAATGTGTCGCCGCGGTGCTGGATACATTCGCCTACCGCATAAATGCAGGGATCGTAGGTTTGCAGCGTATCGTTGACGACGATGCCGCGCTCGCAATAAAGCCCGGCCTGCCTGGCCAAAGCGATATTGGGCTGCACGCCGATGGCCAGAACGAACAGATCGCACTCCAGTTCGCTGCCGTCCGTAAAACGCACGGCTTGAATATGGCCCGTATCGTCGCCGGCCAGCTCGCTGACCTGAGCGGCCATTTTGAATTGCAGTCCCCGCCGTTCCAGCGCCGTTTGCAGCATATCGCCTGCCTGCCTATCCATTTGCCGGTTGAGCAGCACGTCGTTGTTATGGATCACCGTCACCTGCATGCCCTGTACCGCAAGGCCATTGGCGGCCTCCAGCCCCAGCAGTCCGCCGCCCAGTACCACGGCCTTTTTATGCTTTTTGCTGTATGCCAGCATGGTGTTGACATCGAAGATATCCCTGAAACTGATTACGCCGCTCAGGTCGGCGCCGGGGATATCGGGCACCACCGGCTTCGAGCCGGTGGCGATCAACAGACGGTCATACTCGGCGGTGCTGCCGTCCCGGGCCAACACTTTGCGCAGGCCGCGCTCGATCCGCACCACGGCCTTATCGGGGCCGGCATGCAGGCGGATGCCGCGGTCGGCATACCATTGGCGGTCATGCGTGACGATCTCCTCCAGTGTCTTCTCGCCGCACAACACGGACGACAACATGACGCGGTTGTAATTGCCGTAGGGTTCGGCGCCGAAAACAGTAATGTCGTGCTGATCCGGCGCCGCCAACAGCAATTCCTCCACCGTACGTATCCCGGCCATGCCGTTGCCGATTACCACTAAGCGTTGTTTTTTCATGTCGAGTCCCCAAACTGTGTTTAATAACTCACTCGTCCGCCATTTTTACCGCCACGCGGTCTTCGATGACCCGCACCGGATAAGTAGCGATCCTGATCGCGTCATTTTCGAAACAGGCGCCGGTTTTCAGGCTGTAGTGCTGTTTATACAGCGGCGATGCCAGCATCGGCTCGCCGCCCAGATCGCCGATCATGCCGCGCGACAGGACGTTGGCTTTGCCGATCGGATCAAAATTGGCGACCGCATAGATTTCCTGAATTCTGGCCAGATAAAACAGGGCGACCTGTCTGCCTGCCACCAGCGCACAAACGCCGGAGTCTGACTGCAGATCATCCAATGTACACACATCGATCCAATTGCTCATGCGACCTCCTCGATCAGTTGAAAATGGCGACGTTCATGCGGTTGGGCCGGACGCTTCTGGCCGCGCTCTTCGACATGCACGATATGGTCATCGGCCTCATCGCTGTTAATGAAGTGCTGAAAGCGCTTCAGGCTGTTTTCGTCTTGCAGCGTGGTTTTCCATTCGCATTGATAGCTGCCGATAATGTGCTGCATCTGCCGCTCCAGTTCGTCGCATAGCCCCAGCTTGTCGTCGATGACCACAGATTTCAGGTAATCCAGGCCGCCTTCCAGATTCTCCAGCCACACGGACGTGCGCTGCAGGCGGTCGGCCGTGCGCACGTAGAAAATCAGCACGCGATCGATGAGCCTGATCAAATCTTCCTTACTCAGATTAGTGGCGAACAGATCGGCATGGCGCGGCTTCATGCCGCCGTTGCCGCAGACATACAGACTCCAGCCGCCTTCGGTGGCGATAACGCCGATGTCTTTGCTCTGGGCTTCGGCGCACTCGCGGGTGCAGCCGGAGACCGCGAACTTGATCTTGTGCGGTGCGCGCAGGCCCTTGTAGCGGTTTTCCAGTGTTATCGCCAGCCCGACACTGTCATTGACGCCGTAACGGCACCAGGTACTGCCGACGCAGGATTTAACCGTGCGCAGGGATTTGCCGTAAGCATGGCCGGACTCGAAGCCGGCATCGATCAGCTCTTTCCAGATCACCGGCAGTTGCTCGACGCGGGCGCCGAACAGATCGACGCGCTGGCCGCCCGTGATTTTGGTGTACAAACCGTATTTCTTTGCCACCTTCCCCAAAACGATCAGGCCATCCGGCGTGATTTCGCCGCCGGGGATGCGCGGCACGATCGAGTAAGTGCCGTCTTTCTGTATATTGGCCAGAAAGGCGTCATTGGTATCCTGCAAGCCGATGTGCGGTTTTTCCAGAACATATTCGTTCCAGTAGGAAGCCAGAATCGAACCGACCGCCTGCTTGCAGACTTCGCAGCCCAGGCCGCGTCCGTGCTGGTCCAGCAGCTCGGCGAAGGTTTTGATCCGGCCGACCCGAATCAGGTTGTACAAGTCCTGGCGGGTGTACGGGAAGTGTTCGCAGATGTCGGTATTGATTTCGACCCCGGCCTTTTTCAGTTCGCAGTCCAGCACTGATTTCAGTAACGCCCCGCAGCCGCCGCAGCCGGTGCCGGCTTTGGTTTCGGCTTTCAGGGCCGGCACCGTGGCGCAGCCGCCGGCAATGGCGTTGCAGACATCGCCTTTGGAGACGGCATAGCAGGAGCAGATTTGCGCCGACTCCGGCAAGGCATCCGGCCCCAGCCCCGCCGGTTGCCCGGAGCGCGACGGCAAAATCAAGGCATCCGGGTTTTCCGGCAGTTCGATGCCGTTCAGGCAATACTGCAGCAAGGTGCTGTAACCGCCGGCATCGCCGACCAGCACGGCGCCCAGCAAGTGTTTGCTATCGGCGCTGACCACCAGCCGCTTGTAGATATCGGCGCGGCCGTCCTGATACGTGTAAACCAAGGCGCCCGGCGTTCTGGCATGGGCATCGCCGATACTGGCGACATCAACGCCCATCAGTTTCAGTTTGGTGCTCATGTCGGCGCCGGTAAACGGCTGTTCCTGGCCGGCCAAATGCGCGGCCACGCTGCGCGCCATGCTGTAGCCCGGCGCTACGAGGCCGAAAATCTGGCCGTTCCATGATGCGCACTCGCCGATCGCGTAAATATCATCGTCCGACGTCCGGCACTGGTTATCGATGACGATGCCGCCGCGTACCCCCACGTCCAGGCCGCAGGCACGGGCAATGCCGTCGCGCGGCCGTATGCCGGCGGAAAACAGCACGATGTCGGTTTCCAGGCTCTCGCCGTCGGCGAAATGCATTTTGTGCAGGCACCGCTCGCCGTCCTTGATCAGCGTCGTATTCTTGTTGAGATGGACTGTCACGCCCAAATCCTCGATCTTGCGTTTCAGTAATGCCCCGCCGTTTTCATCGAGCTGTACGGCCATCAAGCGCGGCGCAAATTCGACGACATGGGTTTCCAGTCCCAGATCCCGCAAGGCTTTCGCCGCTTCCAGCCCCAGCAGGCCGCCGCCGACCACCGCCCCGACTTTCGATTGTTTGGCGGCGGCGGTAATGGCTTCCAGGTCCTCGATCGTGCGGTACACCAGGCACTGGGCGCGTCCATTCCCCGGCACGGGCGGCACGAACGGACAGGAGCCGGTGGCCAGCACCAGTTTGTCATAGTCGACTGTCACGCCGTTGGCTGAAAGCACCTGCTTGCGCTGCCGATCAATGCTGACCACTTTGTCATTCAAATAAAGCGTGATCGCGTTATTCTGGAAGAAACCGTCCTCAACCAAAGACAGATCATCGGCGCTCTTGCCGGCAAAATAGTCCGACAGATGCACCCGGTCGTAAGCCGGTCTGGGTTCTTCGCAGAAAGTCACGATTCGGTAGCGGTCTTTCGCAGCGCTGCTGACCAGTTCGGCCAGGAAGTACTGCCCGACCATGCCGTTACCGATGACAACCAGGGTTTGTTTGTTGTTCATGTGCACCTCTATAGCTTTTATGTTGCGTCTTCCGCCCGGTTTGGGCGCCAAGTCCCGCTGGCTTGCCTGAACATTTTTGGTCCAAAAAAAAAGGCGACCTGCTATACATGACGGATCATGCAAACAGGACGCCTTTGTCCATAACAAAAACACAAAAATAACGTTCAAGGAGACTTCTAATCTGACAGAAGCAATATCGATGCCAAACAGCAAATTTCAGTAAATTCGACGGCTGAATGAATGCTCCCTGCACGCCGGCGGCATTGATTGCACCTAAATAATGCAAATTTGCTGGCATTAAGCACCATCGTGGTTCGCCTCGTGAGGCAAGGATGGCGATCAATAGTTGGCTTGTTTTAAATTGTGGGAGCTATGCCTACGTCGCGACTAAAGACCGCCGCAAGTCGCGATGTAGGCATCGCTCCCACGAGGATTCATAGCTGGCATGTAATCTGCTTGGCGTGAATCCATATCCTCCCAAAGCTCGACGCGGCTTAATCGCATCAAGCTCTGCTTTAGGGTGGGCGCCAATCTATTTGCGAATCCGGAACCAAACCATGTCTATTGCCTCATTCAAGCTGCTGCCCATGCGCGGCAAAACGAAAATTCTGCATATGAGCTGGATGGCTTTTTTCATCAGTTTTGTCATCTGGTTCAACCACGCGCCGCTGATGATGCTGATCCAGCGGGAACTGGGCATCAGCGACGGCGAGGTGGAAATCATTCTGTTGCTGAACGTGGCCCTGACTATTCCCGCCCGAGTCATTATCGGCATGGTCGTAGACCGCTTCGGCGCCAGGATCAGTTACAGTGTATTGCTGGCGGTGTGCAGCGTGCCGTGCTTCATGTTCGCGCTGGCGGAAAATTTCGCCGAACTGGCCTGGGCGAGATTTTTACTGGGCTTTATCGGTGCGGGTTTCGTGGTCGGCGTGCGCATCATCGGCGACTGGTTTCCGTCCAGCCAAATGGGAACCGCCGAAGGGATTTACGCGGGCTGGGGCAACTTCGGCTCGGCCTTCGCCGCCATCGTGCTGCCTGGCCTGGCGTTTTATTTTGGTGCAGAGAACGGCTGGCGCTATGCGATCGCGCTGACTGGCCTGACCGCGCTGGTTTATTCGGTCATTTATTACCGCAACGTCGAAAATCTGCCCGTCGAACTGGCCGGATTGAAGAGCAAACGCGCGTCGACTATGGAAGTCACCAGCATCGAGGATTTGTTTCTGTACATTCTCAGCCTGCTGCCCCTGTATGCCGCCTTATCATTACTGACCTGGAAGCTGTCGTCGCCGGCCAGCCCGATCCTGTCGCCGGGCTGGGCCATAGTGATGCATCTGTTTATCCTGGCCGTCTTTCTGGTTCACGCCTGGCAATTGGTTCAAACCAACGCCGAGCGCCTTAGCCGGCCGATACCGAGTATCCATCATTACCGCTACCGGCAGGTCTTCATCCTGGCCATTGCCTACCTGATCACCTTCGGTTCCAAACTGGCGGTATTGTCGATGCTGCCGATATTCTTTTTCAATACGTTCAACGGCACGCAAGATCTGTCCATGCTGGATGCAGGCTTGCTGGCGTCCAGCTTTGTGATCACCAACGTGATCGCCCGCCCGGCCGGCGGCTGGCTGAGCGACCAGATCGGCCGCAAGTTGTCGCTGGCGCTATTCAGCGTTGGCTTGACCGGCGGCTATTTGCTGATGGCCCTAATTACGCCGCAATGGTCGATCGCATCGGCCGTGCTGGCAACCTTGATCTGCGCGGTTTTCATGCAGGCTGCCGAGGGCGCCATCTTTGCTTTCGTGCCGCTGGTCAGGCGGGCGATCACCGGCGAGGTGGCCGGCATCGTCGGCGCCTACGGCAATGCCGGCGCCATCATTTTTCTGATTCTGCTGACCTTCCTGTCGCCCGCCGGCTTTTTCCTGCTGCTGGGCGGCTGCTCTCTTTCACTGGTGGGCCTGGTGCGATATCTCGACGAACCGCGCAATTTCATTACCGAGATCATGCCGGACGGCTCTATTGTCAAGATTGAGCTGGAATAGCTATGACGAAGCCCAAAGTCCTGATTATCGAGGAATTCGACAACGAACGCCTGCTGGAAAAAAGCCTGCGGCAGCATGGCTATGAGGCGGCAACCTTGAGACTGCAAGCGCTGAATCTTCCGGAAGTCATCGGCGGCCTGCAGCCCGATGTGGCAGTGCTGAACCTTTATTCGCCCGGCGACAAGGTTTTAGAAATGGTGCTGGACATCAACCAAAACCATTCAATACCGGTCGTGATGTTTGCCGAAGATCAGCAGACCGATACCATCAATAAAGTGATCAAAGCCGGTGTCAGCGCCTATATCATCGATGGCCTGGACCCCAAACGGATCAAAACTATCATTGAAATCGCCATCGCCCGCTTCAAGGAACAGCAGGCCTTGAAAGAGGAATTGAAAAAAACCAAAACCCAACTGGAAGACCGCAAGCACATCGATCGCGCCAAGGCGATCCTGATCAAGTCTCAAGGCTACAGTGAAGACGAGGCTTATCGCGCTTTACGCAAACTGGCGATGGATCGCAAGATTTCACTGGGTGAAATGGCCAAGAACGTCATCGCGATGGCCGAACTGTTTAAATAATCAACTGCCAGGCAGACAATTTGCCCGCCTGTAGGGTCGAATTCATTCGGCCCGGAACTGCGGCTGGACGGGGCATATTGCCCTGTCCAAAACGTTCAGCTTCGGTTTAGCGTAACCTCCCAGCTCAGCTATTGCAGAAACGTTAGGGACGGGGTTGCAAACCTCGTCCCGCTGGTCGGATCGCCATCCCGTCCGTGTCATTCCTCTAATGGTTCTTCAAGGTATATTCGGCTAAGTTTCCAGATGTTACCAATACGTGTGAATTCCATGGATAAAATGAAAGCAAAATCGGCGCTTTGCTGGTCTTTGGTGTCTAGCGTGGTTTTCTCCAGAATTGTTTCCCGCTGATTCTTACCGATAACTTTTCCGTTGACGACGACCGAATCCTGAAATTGATCCATGGCTTTGTCGTAGACTTCCTTTACAAACCTGTCTCGACTAACTGGAATTACTCGATCGGAATCCACTGGCCCTCGTGTTTCCAAGGGGAACTGAGTCATTTCGACAACTCTGGTTTTGTCGTTTTTTTCGACAGCCTGACGAAATTGATTCCAGAATTGCTGTAAGTCCTCCGCGGCGATGGCCGAAGTCGTGCAGGCAGACAACAAAATTACTAAAAAAAGCAAATAAATACTTTTGGCAACATATCTATATTCCTTTAGCCAGCAAAGTAGCCAACGCATCGCTTTTCGTTGCCAGGAAGATTTCGGAAACCTGAATTCTTTTACTTGGTTGCTTTGATTGCCGCCAAGTATTTTGTAGTGGGTTGTTGTTTCCTCGATGAGAAAGCCGACATGATTTCCTGATGAGGTAAGGCTCGAATTTGCTGCACTAGGTTTATCAATAACAATTATTTGTTAAAGGTCGTTATCTAAGAGCTTGTAACAAATGGATTTATATTTAGCGCAGACTAGCGCGTCGTCAAGACTTTTAAAAGTTCCCCAAAATCTGAGAAAGCCCTCAATTGAGCCATACACTGAAAACTCATGTTCATTGCGAATAATAAACGGCTTTTTAGGGATTTTTCCCCCTATAAGTAGTGGATTGATTAAATATCCGTTAACCAAATCTTCTGCTAAATATTCAACATCATCTTCGATTTTAAATTTAACTAAGCGCATGATAATTTCACCATATAGTCCAGACTTGGAAGCTTGATTAGTACGAGCAGTCAAGTTAAGCGCCCAGACAACCAAAAATATCAACCTTGAGCCTGAACTGATATCCAGCTTATCTTGAGCTTGAGCTTGAGCTAAGCTGGATATATTAGATGGGTGAAATTACATATTCAATACAAAAAATTACATAGGCGTGATAAGGATTACAGTTGTAATCTCTATACACGGCAAAAAAGTTGACTGATTGATTTACAAGGAAGGCAAATAAAGGACTTGAAAGTCCATCGCTAATCGATTTCTGCAGTCCCGCTTCGCCGAATTAATTCTGTAGCGGGATGGAGTTGCAAACCCCGTTCTGCTTGGGGATATATGTCTGCCTGTACCTGTACGTAACTTCGGATAACGATTCTGGCGCACCAATTCTCAGCAAAACGCACCAACCCTGTGCCGTTAATCCTGTGGTTTCTGCACACAAAACAGGCAAACCCAGGCGAATCCGAGCAACAGGCGATCACCAAGCCAGCATTTATCAACACGAACAGCCTAAATCGACCATTTGGCATCCGAATTGCATTAAGTACTTCAGAACTCCACCGTCGGAGTCAAGATAACCGCTCACTGTAGAGCAAACGGGACAAAGGCGTCTTTCGGGCATTGCTATCCGGCAATGGCACGAAGACGCCTTTTTTATTTTTTGCGGTTTTTGTCTAGGGCTCACTATGAAAATAATAAATACGTTCACCGCCAAAAAATTGTGGTTGGCAGCATCCGTATTGACCATTTCCACTAATCTGGCTGCGGCTGGCAAACTGGAGAAGGAAGACCTGAAATTCGGCTTTATCAAGCTCACCGATATGGCCCCCTTGGCGGTCGCTTATGAAAAGGGGTTCTTCGAGGACGAAGGCCTGTACGTGCAACTGGAGGCCCAGGCAAACTGGAAAGTCGTTCTGGACCGCGTCATCAGCGGCGAGTTGGACGGCTCGCACATGCTGGCGCCGGCCCCTTTGGGCGCCAGCATCGGCTTCGGCACCAAGGCCGATATCGTGACGGCCTTCAGCATGGGCTTCAACGGCAACGCCATTACCCTTTCAAATGAGATCTGGAAACAGATGAAGCCGAACGTGCCTGTCGCGGACGGCAAATTGATACGTCCGGTTAAAGCCGATGCCCTCAAGCCTGTCGTCGATAAATACAAAAGCGAAGGCAAGCCTTTCAACATGGCCATGACCTTTCCGGTCGGAAGCCATAACCTGAAATTGCGCTACTGGCTGGCGGCCGGCGGCATCAAGCCGGGCTATTACGAACCGCCACAGGACATCTCGGGCCAGATCGATGCCGAAGCCATGCTGTCCGTAACGCCGCCCCCGCAAATGCCCGCCACGCTCGAAGCCGGCACCATTTACGGTTATTGCGTAGGCGAGCCCTGGAACCAGCAGGCGGTATTCAAGGGCATCGGCGTGCCGGTCATTACCGACGAGGAACTCTGGAAAAACACGCCCGAAAAAGTGTTCGGCGTCACCCAGGCATGGGCCGACAAATACCCCAACACCCATAAGGCCGTCATCAAGGCTTTGATCCGCGCCGCCATTTGGCTGGACGAGGACAACAATAAAAACCGCAAGGAAGCGATCGGAATGCTGTCGCAGACACACTATGTCGGCGCCGACCAGGAAGTGCTCGCCAACAGCATGACCGGCACTTTTGAATACGAAAAAGGCGACAAGCGCCCCCTGCCCGATTTCAACACGTTCTTCCGCAATAGCGCCAGTTATCCCTCCTACGACAGCGCGGTCTGGTACCTGACCCAGATGCGCCGCTGGGGACAGATCAACGAATACAAGCCCGACAGCTGGTATCTGGAAACGGCCAGAAAAGTCTATCGCCCCGATATTTACCTGGCCGCGGCCAAGGAACTGATCGCCGAAGGCAAGGCCAAGGCCGGCGATTTCCCGGCCGACACAGGCCTCAAGCCGGCGCAGGATTTCTTCATCGACAAGATTGCGTTCGACGCCAGCAAGCCCAACGACTATCTGGCCAAATTCCCGATCGGTTTGAAAGGGAAGCAAAAAATAGTCGGCGGCAAGGTAACTGAATAACCCCTTAAACAAGCTTGATCGTGAGCCCTCTGGCTAAACAACGGAAGTTTATAAGGTGCAGGGAAGCATCTTTTTTTAAGAGCCATCGAGCCGCTCAGATTTCATGCGAAAGCCCCACAGAGGGAGGTGTCCTGTGAGCAATAAACTGATCCATTTTTTCAACCTGACCGGCCTGACCTGGTTCATACCGTTTATCAAAATAGCGGCCGGCGAAAATCCCGCGCGCCAAGCCCGCGAACTCTGGCTGATAGCGGGCGTGCCGATCGTCGCCTTTATCCTGTTCCTGGGCCTTTGGAGTTTCTCGGCCTCCAAGGTCAACACCAGCCTAGGCGCCATTCCGGGCCCTGTCGCTGTCTGGCAGGAAATAGGCGGACTGGTGGAGGCGCATTATGCGGAACGGCAGAAAGAAGCCGCCTTTTATCAGCGCCAGCAGGCCCGCAATGAAAAGCTGCAGGCCGAGAATCCGGACGCGCCCGTCAAGATCCGGCCTTATACCGGCAAACCCACCTATCTGGACCAGATTTTCACCAGTCTCGGCACCGTTTTCACGGGCTTCGTGATCGCCACCCTGGCGGCCATACCGCTCGGCATCTTATGCGGCATGAGCCCTATCTTCAACACGGCGCTGAACCCTCTCATCCAGATCTTCAAGCCGGTATCGCCGCTGGCCTGGCTGCCTATCGTGACGCTGATCGTCAGCTCCGTCTACGTCACGACGGACGATTCCTGGTTTGAAAAATCCTTCCTGACCTCGGCGATCACGGTCACGCTGTGTTCGTTATGGCCCACGCTGATCAACACGGCGGTCGGCGTCTCGTCCGTCGACCAGGACCTGATCAACGTGGGCAAAGTCCTGCGCCTGGACTGGCGCACGCAGATCCGGAAAATCATTCTGCCGTCCGCCCTGCCCTATATTTTCACCGGCATGCGGCTGTCGCTGGGCGTGGGCTGGATGGTGCTGATTGCCGCCGAAATGCTGGCGCAAAACCCGGGACTCGGCAAATTCGTCTGGGATGAGTTCCAGAACGGCAGTTCCAACTCGCTCAGCCGGATCATGGTGGCTGTTTTTACGATCGGCATTATCGGCTTCATGCTCGATCGCATCATGCAGTCGTTGCAGAAAGTATTTTCTTTCGGCCAAACACGCTAATCGGGAGGCTGACATGTCCGCGATCAAATTAAAAATTGTTGCCAATGAACCCGCCCTTCAGCCGCCTGCCCCGTGCAATGACGCGCTGGCGCCGCTGCTGGAATTGAAACAGGTCTGCAAGTCCTACGGCACGGGCCAGGATAAAGTTTCAGTCCTGAAGGATATTAACCTCGATATCAAAGCCGGCGAGTTTATCGCTATCGTCGGCTTTTCCGGCAGCGGCAAGACCACGCTGGTATCGACGATAGCCGGTTTAATCGAAGCCGACAGCGGCGATGTGCTGAAACGGGGGCTGCCCATCAAGGCGCCTGGGCCGGACCGCGGCGTCGTGTTTCAAAATTATTCGTTAATGCCGTGGCTGACGGTTTTCGAAAACGTGGCCCTGGCGGTCGATCAGATTTTTAAGGACTGGCCCTTGGCACAGCGCCGCGCGCATACCGAAAAATACGTGCGCATGGTCAATCTGGGCGCCGCCATGAATAAAAAGCCGGCAGAGCTATCGGGCGGCATGCGCCAGCGCGTCAATGTCGCCCGGGCCCTGGCCGCCAATCCCGACATCCTGTTGCTCGATGAGCCGCTCAGCGCCCTGGATGCGCTGACGCGCGGACTGCTGCAGGACGAAATCCTGCAAATCTGGGAGCAGGACAAGAAAACAGTGATCCTGATCACCAATGACGTCGACGAAGCCATTTACATGGCCGACCGCGTCATCCCGCTTAATCCCGGTCCCGACGCCACGTTCGGGCCGGATTTCATCATCGACATCGAGCGTCCCAGAGACCGGACGGCCTTGAACCATAACGAGCGATTCAAGAAACTGCGCGCCGAAATCACGCAGTATCTGATGGCTGGCGGCATGAAAAAAAACCTGGACGCAGGCCGGGACAGCATCAGACTGCCCGACGTGCGGCCCAATACCCGCCACGACTGGCATCCGGACAATCCTGCCTTGAAAACCGGCCCCAGCAATTCAAGCCGGCCGCGCTATCTGGAGTTTTCCCAACTGTCGAAAACCTACCCGACGCCCGACGGCAACAGCACCGTCAAGGTCGTTGACGGCTTCGATATGAAAGTGAAAAAAGGCGAATTCATCTCGATCATCGGCCATTCGGGCTGCGGCAAGTCGACCGTTCTATCGATGACGGCCGGTTTGAACAGCGTCTCGGAAGGCGTCATCATCCTCGACAATAAAGAGATAGACGGCGCCGGCCCGGACCGCGGGGTGGTCTTCCAGTCGCCTAGTCTGTTCCCGTGGCTGACCGCCTTTGAAAATGTCGCGCTGGGGGTCGAGAAAGTCTACCCGCACGCCTCAAAACCCGAACGTAGCGATATCGTCGAATACTATCTGACCCGCGTCGGCCTGGCCGATTCGCTCCATAAAAAAGCCGCCGATCTGTCCAACGGCATGCGCCAACGGGTGGGCATCGCGCGCGCTTTCGCCCTGTCGCCCAAGCTGCTGTTGCTGGATGAGCCCTTCGGCATGCTGGACTCCCTGACGCGCTGGGAATTGCAGGAAGTTCTGATGGAAGTCTGGGAGCGCACGCAGGTAACGGCGCTCATGGTGACGCACGATGTCGACGAAGCCATTCTGCTGGCGGACCGTGTGGTCATGATGACCAATGGCCCGCAGGCCCGGATCGGCAAGATTCAGGCTATCGACCTGCCCCGTCCGCGCACCCGCAAAGCCCTGCTCGAGCATGCCGATTACTATCAGTACCGCGAGAGCATCCTGTCATTTCTGGCCGAATGCGATCACACGCACTGACAAGGAGATTTTATGCGACGAAAAATATCATCCGGTTGCCTCTCGTCCACCCTGTTGGCGTTGTCCGCAGCCGCCGGCCCGGCCCCGGCTGCCGGCCTGACCGAGTCGATTGAAGAGGCGCTTAGCTTCAATCGTCACGGCAAAAACGGCGCGGTGAAGCTTGACCTGAATTACCGCTATGAAAACGTCAATCAGGACAAAGGCCCAGGCAACCCGAAAACGGCCAATGCCAATACCGTGCGTTTAAGGCTGGGCTTGCTTTCGCCCGTTTTCCATGGCCTGCAAGGTTATGCCGAATACGAAGGCAACTATGTGCTGCAGAGCGATTACAACAACGGACTGGGCAACAAGCCCGAGTTTTCAACCGTCGCCGATCCTGATGCCAGCGAACTCAATCAACTCTGGATCAGTTACTCCGGCATTCCCGGCACGCTTATCAAGGGCGGCCGCCAGCGCATCAAGCTCGACGATGACCGTTTTATCGGCAACGTCGGCTGGCGCCAGCTCGAAACAACCTATGACTCGGTATTGATCACGCACAACAGCCAGGCCCTGCCCGGATTGACCGTCAATGCCGGCTATATCGGCAACGTCAACACGGCCACGAGTACGACCGAGAATATCAACGCCCCGATACTGAACATCAACTATAAAGTCGGCAATTACGGCAACCTGATCGGTTACGGCTACTGGCTGGGTTACACGGAGCCGGAGAACTATGCCAAGTCGAACCAGACTTACGGCCTGCGCTTCGATGGCAAATCAAAGATCAATGACCAGCTGACCGCGCTTTATACGGCCGAATGGAGTTTGCAAAGAGACTATCGGCACAGCCCGGCCGATTACGAAGCCGGCCGCATCAATCTGATGGGCGGCTTGAATGCCTTTAACCTGATTACCGTTCGCGGCGCCATGGAACAGCTGAACGGCTATGGCGCCAACAAACGCTTCATTACGCCGCTGGGCACCAACCATGTCTTTCAAGGCTGGGCGGATCAATTCTTTGTCACGCCCAATGACGGCGTGCGCGATGTGTTTGCCACCTTGAGCACCGTCCTGGACCACGGCAGTCTGACGCTGACCGGCGTATTCCATGATTTCCACGACGACACCGGTCGGGTTCATTACGGCAAGGAATGGGATTTCATGGCGGTCAAGACATTCGGCAAGCATTATGCGTTAATGGCCAAATACGCTTATTACGATGCCGATCAGTTTGCAACCGATACCCAGAAAATCTGGATGCAGGTTAATGTCAATTTTTAATTGGCGTTCGACTGGATCGCTCTGGCCAAAGCGCTCAGGCAGGATACCGGCACTTGAGGAAACTGCAAATATAAACAGAGCTGGCCGGTCTATGCTGCTTGCTGAATACAAAAGGCCAGTTATCCACAAAATCTGTGGATAAACTTGTCATCAACTCACACTAATGATGGGTAAGTTTTTGTAAATTATGGAGTTTGGTTAAATTGTCCAAAAAATAGCCAGAGGGTGAATCAATGCCGGAAGAGGGTTTCCTGCGGCTGGACGGGGCATATTGCCCCGTCCATAACGTTTGGCGTTGGTTAAGCGTAGCTTCTGAGCTCAAACATTGCAGAAACATTAAGGATGGGCGTATACCATCCCGCTTCAGGGATCATTTTCATCCCTACGAATGTCTGAACTTTTTCAAGCATTCAGGCTATGTTTCTGACTAAAAAATAAAGACTCCAGTTCAGCGCCTCCTATCAGCAGGAGTTCGGCGTGACTTTGATCACAAATGTCACGTCGAATGCGCCGCGGTGGTCTCGCACCGACCAAGACCGTGCTATTCCCGGCACCGGTACGAGAAGAGTGGCACCCTTGATGCCCGCGGGCATCAGTGCTGCGATAATGCTCTCGCTTGTGTTACCGCAGATCTTCAGGGTTTTCGTGGCCTGACGCGCAACGGTTGCGCGCGCGGAGCTGGTAAAGTCGCTGCGGAATACCACGAACGGCACGTTTGATGGTGCGTTTCTCCCCGGTGTTGCCGAGATCTCAACCAGGTGTCGCCGGGCCGCGCCGCGTTCGCAAGGGGTACCCGGAATATGGGGCGTGTTTACTCCTGTGTCTGTTCCAACCCATGTTGCCAACAGGCGACTAGGAGCCACAAAGGTCGGGTCCATAACTCGAGAAAGATGCAAGAGCCGGCACCATTCATGCCGAGTCTGGAGCCTGGCGTGATGCCGGGCGTCAAACCAATCACCTCCCCCGCCGCCATCAAGGTTCAAGTACCCCGCCCCGTCAAAAGTACGCTTGCTCGTGCCCGCGCTGCGCTTATCTCCATGACGCAGGCAGACGTTGTCGGGACTATCGATGTCGCAGTTGCCTCCAACGGGCGGGCACAGCTGATCACCTGGATGGCGGGGCGCCGCCGAAGTCATCAGGCCGCGAAGCTGCCGCCCATCGGCAAGGGTGCCGGACGAGCCGACCACGGTCCTGTCGACAATAGAAACGTCCTCCGATGCTGCAAAAATCCGCCGATCCTGGACGATAGGCACCGCAGACGAGACGCGGCCGTTGGCGTCGGCAGGCAAGCGTACACTGACACCTGCTGGAGGATCGCCTTCGATGACCACAACGTCATCGAACAGGATCGAATATGGCGCTGGCAGTCCCCATAAGCCCAGGCTCGAATCGAAAAGACGACCGCGGATCCCCAGTCCTTGAGGCGGCGTGGGGATCCAGTTCGAATGTGAATAGAAATCCTGGGCGCCATGCAAGATATGGCCGAACAGGCGAGCAGCTCGATTGGGATCTGCTGCCTGCGGTTCGCGCAAGGCCTCTACCACTTGCCTGTATCTTGCGTTGATGTAGGTGGCGCTATCGCGGAAGCGGCAGTTCTGTGCGTGACGTTCGGCAAGATCCGCCGCGTCGCCCTCGTCCTCGTCGAGGTTGCCCGCGACGATCGCATTGAGAATGCCGGAGGTCATGAATGGAAACGCGTTCCGCGTGATCCGCTCGTGAATCTCCGAAAAAAGGCCGTCAGTGCCAAAGGCCAACGCCGGCCGTGTAGTCGCGATGATCGTTACTGTGAGAGACGCACTGCAAAGAGCGGCAAGCATCAGCCAGCGTAACGCTCGTTTAAATTTTGAGCCCATTCCCTTCCTTCTGTTCCTCGTGAACAGGTCCCAGAACCTGCGCGTGACCTTATAGCCTTTCGCCTCGAGGTCGGATTGAAGATTCTGGACCTTGTGCCCGAGCGATTCAGGGAGTTGATGGGAAGTATTCGACCCATTATTTGAGTGGCTCATCGCAGGTGTGGAAACGATCATTTCAATGAGCACAAACCAAAGCAGGCGTAATCTCATAAGTCCTCCTCGACCATTATGGTTGAAGTGAAATGGAGCGCGGTGAGAAGCGCTTGCGTTATTGATATGAACAAGCGTTTGACAAGATCAGGTCTTGCATCAGCACAGTTTTATGCTGCCATGATCGGCTTGTTGCAAGACCTGACCCATTTGTTCCGCTTTCGTTCCGCGAGCTTAGATAGGATCACTTTTTAACTGACCCGAATCAATAAGCTGAGGAGAGTTCTTGTACCCTCTCGCGATTTTTCTTGCTTGATGCGAAGCCACGCTCATGAAGGTTTGCTGACACCCACTTTGAAAAGTGGCACTATTTCTGACCTCAGGCTGGTCTCCGAAAAAGACTCCACAATCCCATCCATCATGGCTTTCTTCCACTGTTTTAAAAAGTGGAAGATTATCGCTTATAGTCGGAATGATTTTAATGCATAACCACTGATTGGAAGGCTGATTTGGCTCGCGCTGAAACAATCAACGTCCGATAGAGTTGAGGCTAATTTTATATATTGCTGGATCAATCCCAGATTTTTACAGTTAATCACCGGCGCGACAATTCACCCTCTCCAAGCTCCTGTACAAACATGGCAAATTCCTTTTGCCAGGGCTCCTTGTTGTAGCCCCAATTGCCTTCTGCCAATAGCTTCTCCCCCAACGCCAATTCGGCTTTTACCCGGCTCAGGTTAGCCTCATCGTCCTCTTCCCAAAGCGCCTGGGCATAAAACAAATGATTAATCGGATGCCCCGGATGCTCCTTGGCTGCCTTTTCCAGCAGTTCCAACGCCTTGTCGAGATCGCCTATCCCGCCGGGCCAGGGCGGGGCTTTGAGATAAAGCGCCCCCAAAAGCCGCAGCGGCCCGCCATCGTCAATGTCCGGGCTCAAGGCCAGCGCCTGTTTCATCTCGCGTTCCAGCCGACCGAGGTTTTCCATGGCCAGCGTGATGTGTTCGCGCACCGCAAGGCCAAGGTTGGCCGCCAGATAGTAATGCACCGCCCCATCTTGGCCGCCCCCTTGCGCCAAGGCCGTTTCGGCAAAACCCACGCCCTCGGCGGCGAACTTTTCGCGTTTTTCCTGGTTTGCTTCGCGTTCGGCCAGATGCAGACATAACCGGCTGCCCAGTGCGGTGCGGCGCACTGCCGGGTCCTGAGTGTCGCGCAGGACATTCACTGCGCAGAGCAAGGCATGGGTATCGCTCAAAGGGCCGAGTTGATTTTGTTCGGCTAACAGCGCGCCAGCGTTCTGACTGGGGCAACCGGAAGGCAGGCCTGTCAGGATATGGTCGCGCTGAAGTCCGACGCAGCCGACCATGAGCGACAGCATCGAAACGATAGGAAGAAGTCGTGTTTTGCGCAAGGACTTATTTCCCCTCAGTCCACAGTTTGACCATAGGCTCGAACACGGCCGCATCCACGTTGACGAAGGACTCCACGCCGAACAGTTCGCATAGTTTTTTACCTTCGGCGTCAGTACACATCCCTTCCAGCGCCTTGCCGAAGCGGGCGCGTTCTTCCGCAGTCGTGGCAGCGCTGTTGGCCACTACGCCCATCAGCGGGATTTCCGCGGACTCGAAGACAGCTTCAAGCGGTTTCTCCCTATGCAGCGAGCCAAGTGCGCCGAATTGCTGCTCGTTCAAAATGACGGCGTCCAGTTCCCCTTTGTCCAGAGCGCGCAGCGCACGGATGGCCTGATTGGACGGTTTCAGGACAAAGAAACTGGCAGGATCGTATTTCCCTGCAAAAACGATCCTGCCGATGAAGGCCGGTTCTTCCAACACCGTGCCGCCCAGGGTTTTGCCTTTCAGCTCATCCAGGCTCTTGTACTTATCCTTCTGGACCATTACCCGATAACGCTCGCTGGTTCGGCCTTTGATCCTGGGCTGGACCACCGGCACCAGGTTGTGCTGGCTTCGCAATTCCAAATAGAGGCCCAAGGACGTGATTGCGAACTTGGGATTTTTTTCGACCATCTGCTTTCTGCATTCGTCCGGCTTGGTGATGAAGATGCTGTTGAAACTGTTCGCTTGCCACTGGCCCACGCGTTCCACCACACGCAGCATGGAATTCATCGCGCCGTTGGCATCTTTGGCATTGACTGCTCCGCCGGGATAGCACACTACGATCATTTCGGGATTGGGTGCGGCGCCCACGGCAATGGGCGCCAGCAGGCTGGCGATGATTAGGCAGATTTTTCGCATTATGGTTTTCTCTTGGAATCGATTAATTGTCCGATGGCCGGAGCCACGATAAGGGTTGCGGTCAGGCAGCACAACAGCCCGATGGTGATGCTTTGCCCTAAGGATGACACGCCCCGGTAGCTAGCCAAAGTGATAGCGCCCAGGCCGGCCAATTCGGTGCCGGCGGCCAGTCCGATCACCTTGCCGGCAGCCAGGCTGACTTGCAAAGGCGTGCAGTCCTTCAATTCGGCCCAGCGGTAACTGAACCAGACGCCGTAATCCACCGCCAGCGCAATCACCAGAGGCAAGGCAACGATGTTGGCGTAATTGTAGCGAATGTCGCCCAGGGCCATCAGCCCCAGCATCCAGCCGCCGCCGATCAGCAAAGGCATGGCTGCCAGCGCGAAGCCCCGCACGCTGCGCGTCGCCGCCATGACCCAGAGCAGGCACAGCGCCAGGGCCAATTGCGTGCCGTGGGTGAAACTTTCCACCACCGATTTGGCAAGCGCCTGGTGCGTGGTCGGGAAGCCGGTCGCTGTGGGCGAGACGCTGTAGACGTCTTTGATCAACGCATCGAGATTGTCGGGATCATACACGGTTTTTGCCGGAAAAGCGTAGACTGCGATGCCGCCGTCAGCGCCAAAGAAGCGCTCGCGCAGAGTGGGCGGCAACTGCGCCGGCGTGAGGGGCTTGCCCTGCCGCCAGCCGTCGATGACTTTGAGCCCGAAATTCGCGCCGGACAGCAAGGCGCGCAAGAAGCGCTCGCTGCGCACTCGGCCTTGCTCGTTATCCGCCGCGAGTTTGGCCGAGATGGCCGCAAGCTGCTCGCGCACGTTTTCCAGGCTTTCGACCAGGTTGGCATGTCCGGCGGAAAATGCCTGCTCCTGCGCTTCGTCGATGGTGGCGCTGCTGTTTTCCAGCACCGCCCGCATCAACTCGAATGATGTTGCGGACAAGCCCTCTCGGTCGAGTTCGGCGACCTGCTCGATGGAGTCGTTCCGGGCGAATGATTCCCCGATACTCACGGCCTTGCGGAGGCGTTCATCGGCATCCGCAGGAAACAGGCCGGCCAGCGACTGTACCTGGGCGATCGTCTTGAGTCTGCCCGCCTCGTCGGCGATCCGTCGCGCCTCTGCCATATTTCGGGCGGTGAAAATGATGACTTCGGACTGGTAGTCGCTTTCTGCCACCATGCGGCGCTGGTAATAGGCGGCCTGGGAATCTTTGGGCAGCATGGCCAGCACGTCGTAGTCGAACGGGATGGCAAGCCCTTTTACGCCGCCGATGACTGCAAAGCCTAAGGCCAGCAGGACGAGAACCACGGCAACGGGTTTAGGGAATGCGCCGCTGTGTTTCGCTTTTTTTTCCGGAACAGGCGGTGTGTCTAACGAGGGGATATCCCTCAGCTTGGGTGGAAACAAGGCGTAAAGCGCGGGCTGGACCATCCAGGTACTGATCAGGATCATCAGCACGCCTTTGGCCGCCACCACGCCCAGTTCGGCAAAACCGGGGAAATCAACCGTGGCCAGAACGCTGAAAATCAGCAGCGAGGCGCCGCCCGCCGTCAGTACCGCTATAAAAGATGAACCGATGCCGGCTCCGATGGCTTCGATCAGCGGTTTGCCTGCACGGCGCTCCTCGGCGATGCGCGAGGAGGTGAAGATGCCGTAGTCCGCTCCCAGGCCGAACAGGATGGCGATAAAGGCGGCGGTAATCATGGTCAGGTGGCCGACCGTAACCAGAGCCAATCCCAAGCTCCACAGCACGCCGAGCCCCATAGGGATGAAAATCAGCACGGCCCAGCGCATGCTGCGGACTACCCACAAGATCAGTGCGGCAATCAGGCCGGCGGAGGTGAATATCACCAAAGTGATATCTTTGCGGATGTTGACGTATTCCTCGTACTCAATGGCCGGTAGTCCGGTCAGGCCCACGGTGGGCGGCGTGCGGCCGGCGGCCTTGACTTGCCCGGTCAAGTCCGCCGACACCTGTTTGACCTTGTCGACGAAAGGGCCGAGGTTGTTAAAATCTTCGGACTGGCTTTTCGGATGGACGAATAAAAACAGCATCCGCCCATCGCGCGATGCAAAATAGCCGTCGGCCATGCCCCCTGCCCCGCTTTTGGCCAGCAGCCGGTTCCAGTCCAGACCGGCGGGTGCTGTCTCCGAGTCCAGCCAGCGCCGCCACTCTTCCAGAAAAAACGTCGTCAGGTTCAGGCTTGCTTCGGCGCTTTGCAGGTCGATGTCTGTCCCTGCCAGCGCCGCAGGGTCTTTGCTCCAGCTCAGCGCCTTGCGCAGGTTTTCTTCCATCCCTTCTTTGCCCAAGGCAGGCTGTTTTGCCAGTGCTGCAAGCTTGTCCAGTCCCTCGGTCGGCATCAGCAGGTAAGCGTGGTCCAGAAAAAACTTCATGTCGAGACGGGATGTCGCCTGGTCTATCTCGGGCTCCGCCTGGAGTTTCGCAGACAGATCGTCGGCAAAAGCTTCCAGATCGCTGCGGGGAGCGCCCTCTAGGACAACTATCAGATCCGAGGCGGCGCCGAAATTTTTCAAAAACTCGTTAAAGCGCTTAGCCACGGCCGTATCCTGCGGAAGCAATGCCTGCCGTGAAGTATGGACCGGAAGCTGCGCCGCTGCCCAGCCGGCCAGCATCGATAATACCAAGGCCAATCCCAGGACCCGCTTGGGATTTCGGGCAAAACTCTCCGCGATCTTGGCGGCGCGCTGGTTGATTTTCATAGGCAGATGATTCTGTTGGTCAATTCGCGGAAACAGCAACGGTGCTTGTAACAAGTGCTATGCCCGCTCTCACCGCCTCAATCCCAGACAACACCGCCCGAGATGAAAGCGAAAGCACGGAATGAATCGCTTGAAGATCAAGACTTACGCAGTTTGCCTGTTCAACCGCCGAAACCAGCGATTTTAAAACCTGTGGGGCGACTTCGCCTAGAGCGCCTACTGTTGGTAGTCGCCCATTCAGAAAATAGGCGGCTAAAGTCGCCCCCACAGACTTGTGTAAGTCCTGAGGATCATAGTCACTGCTTAAAAAGACTGTCCGGTAAAACATAATGCGTTGATTAAATTGGGTTATTCTGTTCCTGGCGATTCGGTTTCCCTGTCTGAAAGTTCGCTTCCCTATTTCCAACCTTTCGCCTGCCAGCAAAAACACTGTTAACTAAAAGCAGTTCATAGCTTTGACAGGACCACTTTATCCGTCAATACTACGGCTGCTTAAAGTCCCTGAATTTTTGTGCCATACCCGAGATAAGCAAGGGGTTTTATTTTTGAGAAAAAGCGATAAAAAAAAGTTACTACCAAAAGCTCGTTTTTTATCAAGGGATTAATGATGATAATCGCATCCGAAAGAAGTTTTATCGCCTTAGGTATATTTGAAATGCCCTGATGCACTAAGTTGCCGGCGCCGAACACTGTCAAAAGACAGAATTGTTTTATCAAAGAACAATGGTTCCTGTTCAAACCGGCCAAAATAGCAATCGATTCCTGCGCGTTAGCGCCGCCGCGCTGCAGATATTTGAATACGGCCGTTTTAAGCAGATCATTGGACATCACGGCATATAGCGCGTTGGCAAGAATATTGAGATTGGCATTGGCGCTCTGCCTGTCACGGTAATAGGCTTCGATTTTTTCGTGAATCAAATCGGTATTATTAAAATCGGGCATCGTCAATAAATGGGCGCTCAATATCTGGATATCCGAAAATACCGCTGTCAATCCGCCGCCCGTCAAGGGATGACGCATATTCAGCGCGTCCCCCAGCATCACTGCGCCTTTCCTTGTTATGGGCCTTGCCGCCATGTAATGATTGGGCATGACCTTAAATCCCCCTTCCTGCAAGGCTTGCGCATAGCTGTTAAACATGCATTCGGGAATATAAGGCGTCACGTTGGCCTCCAAATGCTCCTGGAGCAAAAACTTTTTGGGTAGCTGTTCGCCTGGAAAATCGATTAATAGCCTGATTTCATTATTGGAAATCGGATAACAAATAAAAGGCGTCGGCCCGGATAAAAACACATGCCCATGTTTCGGCACAGGCATTTCACAGTCTTTTAAAATCAGGCCGATGAAATAAGACGTTACGGTTTTTTTATTATTGCTGAGGTGTTCTCTGAAATTTGAAAAGAAGCCGTCGCAGGTAATGGTCAAAGGTGCATAAATGGACTTTACCTGGGACGTGAGCGATTCCCGGAAACTGACGCCGATAATTTCATGCTTTTCATTTTCCAGGAGCTGCAAGGCCTTGCCGTGAATTTGCGTAACCGACTCATTTTGCAATGCGGAAGCTCTGATTTGCTGTAAAAACTTGCCGTTATGCAGACCCATTCCCTTAAATTGTTCCGGATAAGGAATGGTTATTTTTTCATCTCTTTGCAGCAGCGCATAACCGTCAACGGGTTGCGCCTCAAAACCATCCAGTAAACTCCCAAGCCCCATTTGCTCAAGCGACGACACGGCTCCAGGCTGCAACAATTCGCCGACGATGCGCTTTTTCTCCTTGAAGCTATGATCGATCAACGCGATCTTGATGCCTTTGGGGGCAAGATGGGCAGCGATGGTGGCGCCCGCCATGCCTGCGCCGATAATGCAAATGTCGAATTCTGATTTCATATTGGGCCACTCCATGCACATCCTTTAGACCGCGTTGATTCTTTTATCTTTTATATAACGACTACAGTACCGGCTTAACGCCCAAATAGGGAATATATTCCTGTAATTGGCATAAGTAATCATGCAATTGTAATTAAAAACGCCGGAAATATTTTCCTGCATCCAATCGCCTGTGTCTGTCTGTCTGTTCAATAACACATTGATGCCTGCTTCCATCACTTTTTTATCGTGAAAACCGGCAGCCATCAGCGTCAGCAAAGCCCAAGCGGTATTGACAACTTGGGACGTGGCCGCCTCGGTATAAACCAGTTTGGAACACGATTCGAAAGTCTCTCCCCAGCCGCCATCCGCTTTTTGATTATCGACTAAAAAAGCGCAGGCTTTGTTGATGCTGGTCATTAAAACCGCATCGTCATAATAGCCTTTGCCCTTGGCCTTGCTGATTGCTTCGACGCCGAACCAGGTGGCGTAGGTAAAACAGACCGCCCAGCCGCCATACCAGGACCCATCCGGCTTTTGTTGTTCAAGGATAAAACTTATTCCCGCACTGATCGCCTTGCGTATTTCGCCGCTTTTATAATCCGGATAAGTATCCTGAATTTCCAGCAATGAAATAACGCAAGCCGCCGTGCATTCCGTCCATGAATAATCAATCATGATATCGGCGAACACTTCGGATGGATTGAGTTTTTCCAGCCACTTAGATGCGCGAGTCAACTCATAAGTTGCCCAGCCGCCATCGGTATTTTGATAAGAAAGTATGACGTCAACGGCTTGTTTGATGCGTTGCTCATCAATCGCCGGTTCAACCAGATCTGAATGGTGAATGGCCAAAGCGGCGCTTAAGCCTTCCGCCGTGCAATCGGCAACCGGCCAGCCATTTTCAGGGGTTGAAAAAGGCCAGCTGCCAATCATCGGATGACGAAAAAACTCGGCATGCGTCGGGTGTTCGGCCTTGATTTGCGCTAGTTCGATGAACCGATAGCTTTTTGCGACCGTTTCAGGGAATAGCTTACCCAGGCCGCTTTCCAGCATGGCGCGGGTTGCAAAAGCGGTATCCCAAAGCTGGGAGCCGTTATAGCCATTCATTTTCATGCCATCTTCGGCAACCCATAAATAATCGTACCAGCGCGCTGCATGCTTTTTAAATTGTGTAGAGTCTTTGCCGTAGGCATGCCAGATGCAAATGGAATTGATGGCTTGATTGACGGGACCGATGTTGATGTAGTTGGTTTGCTCATCCTCGGCATTGAGATATTTTAAAATGTAGTCCGTGGCCTTTTTTCTTAACCAGGCGCATCTGAACTTTTCGTAATTATTGGTGAAAAAATTCATCCACTTCAGTACCGGAGACGGCGTGGTGTAACAATCTTTTTCGCATACCGCATTGCGTTGTTTCGGCCAATCGATGGAAGCGAAATCCTCGCTGTAAATTTCCTCTCTCAAAGACAGGATCAGTTCATTTTCGGGCGCTTTGATTCGTTGCGCATAGCAATAGGCCATCGGCAAATAAACCATGCGGGTGTGGCACCAGTAGCGCCAGGGATGAACCGGCAGCCATCTGGGAAACAGCCACATTTCGGGAAACAGGCTGTTGAAGCCTTGCCAGTCGTACAAATTCAGTACGGCCAGATAAAATTTTCCCCAGGAAGGGATGCCGGTTGCACCGCCATTCGTTTTGATCCACGTCCTGGCCCTGATCAGTTGCTGCTCATCTTTATCGACTCCCAGAAGGCGCAATGACACGTATTGCATAACGGTGCCGAACATGGTCGACTCGCCTTCGATGTGCATGCCCCAGCCGCCATCTTTATTTTGATGATTGAACAAATAAAGCTTCATCATTTCCCGATGCGCTTTGGGGAAAGACGTATCCGAGATATAAGCGGCGATCAGCAAACCGGGCAGGAGAAACAGCGGGCCGCCGTAATCGCCCGGCCAATGGCCGTCTTCACATTGCAGGCAGGCGTAGTAGTTCATTCCCTTGATGAGCGCGTCGATGACTTTTTGCTCATCGGGATTCTCCGACTGCGGTATTTGACCGGCAAATTGCTGGAATTTCGCTTTAGCGGCTTGATTTCTAAGAACCTTATCGCCGGAATTGGGATTGCCGGATTTATCAAACTGAAAATCTTCGGCAAATTGCGCTATGTCTTCATCTGTAATGCTGTCGGCATTTTGCAAATGCTCATTGATATTATTTGAGCCGGGCTTGAATGCCCAAATCTGCCGTCCTTTTTCAGTGAGTAATTGCCAGTTTTTCCAACCCGGTTTTACATTCAGCATAGATATTTATGAGATTCCTTTTAGCTTGTATTTTTTAATTATTAAACAGGGCAATGCTTACCATTGCCATAAAACCTTTCAGTTTTTTCCATAACCCGGGATCTTTGCGCAAACGCTCATGGCCTGGCAGCAGTTGCCCTTTGGCCAATTTGCCGATTTTTCTTTTCACGGCCGGATCTAATTTGCCGTCGGCCGCCAATTCAAAAAACAAGGCTTTCACATTGCCTAAATCAAAAAAATCCCGCTGCCATTCCCATTGATAATTGCCGCCATAGCGAAACCAGGAACCGCCTATGCCGGCTACTTCATAATGGCTGCCGTCGTCTCTCAGCGCAGGCGACACTTGCCGCCACAGGCCAATCACTTCACCCTGTTTTTCATCGATTAAAATGCGGTGATACGGGTAGCGCCACTCTTCAAAACCTTCCATTTGCACGCCTAAAGCCCATTCTTCTATCTCTTTGCGGCTGCGCGCCACGAATTCTTCATTGGGCCCGATATTCCAGCGGTATTCGGCCGTCTCGGTATACATCTCGCCCAGGTATTTGGGCCAGTTACCTTCTTTTTCCGCGTTGCGATTCGCCTGCAGCCAACGGTCGACCATTTCTTCAAGTTCTTCTCTGGGATATGCGGCCATTCTTTGCCTCTTTAGTGCATTCAGTTGGATTCAATTTTAATTGCTTTTGAAGGGCAATATTTTTCGGCCTGCCGGGCTTTTTCCAGCTGATCCGGCGGCGGGTTTTCCTGTAAAACGGTTACATTGCCGGCTTCGTCTACCTGAAAAAGCTCAGGCGCTTCAGTCATGCAGGTTGCATGCCCCTGGCAAAGTTCTCTGTCGATTATTATTCGAAAGTGCGGGCCGTTTTCTACTCTTTCCTGAACGATGTTTTCCGGCGACGCATCAGCGGCGCGTTTAATATCCGTGCGCTTTATATAACGAACACGGCAAGGCGATACCGGTTGCACCACCATTTGGGTAAAATCATCCTGATAAGCATCTTTATCGTCGACCAGTTCAAAAGTATATCGGCGCAGCAGAATGCTGAAAATGGCTTTGAGTTGCAGCATGGCAAACGCATTGCCGCTGCACTTGTGTTTGCCGCCGCCGAAGGCGATCCAGCTGAAGGGCCTGGCATCTTCCTGGCGTGCTTCCGAATAGCGGTCGGGATCAAACTTTTCCGGGTCCGGGAAAACATCAGCGATGCGGTGCGATACGCGCGGCGAAGCGCAGACATATTTTCCGGCCTTGATCGTATAATCTTTAAAATGAAAGTCCTGCATCACCTTGCGGATTAAAAATATCAGCGGCGGATGCAGGCGCAAGACTTCTTTAATGACATTTTCCAGTACCGGAATTTCGCGCAACGCTTGAAAAGTCACTTCGCCGTCAGCGCCGAAGTGCGTATCCAGCTCTTTCAGGACCCGCTCCAGATATTCAGGCCGACGCGCCAGTTCCAGCAAGGTCCAGGCGGCCGTTCCCGCTGTGGTATGATGCCCGGCGAACAGGGTTCCGATCAGCATGCCCGTTATTTCATGAGCGGATAAACGGCTGTCATCCTCGTAACGGGCATCGATGAGCAACTGAAACGCATCTTCGCTTTTTTCTGATTTCTGCGCTCTTTTGGCAATAATTCCGGTGACCAATTCCTGAAGCCTGGCGCGCGCTTTATCACGGCGGCGAAACACGGGTAAAGGCAAATAGGGAAAAACAAACGCCAGAGGATTCACGCCTTTTTCGAGGTCGTGATAAATCTTGGCAAATTCTTCATTCAGTTCGTAGCGGAATTCATCACCAAGCAGACAGTGGCTGGAGGTGTAAATGGTGAGTTCTTTCATGAACTCAAGCAAATCGATTTCACCCGTATCGCCCCAGCCGGCAATCATTTGCTCGACTTCCCGGACGATCACCTGCGCATAGCCACGCATCGGTTTATCGCGCAAGACCGGCATAAGCATTTTAAGCTGCTGGTCTTTTTTATGCGGCGGCGCATCAAAAACCACACCCTTGCCAAAAATCGGCGTCATGATTTTATACGCCTGGCTTTGATCCAATTGCGCATCGGGCGCGCGAAAAAAAGCTTCATTCGCGTCTGGGCCGGTCATCAGCACCATTTCTTGATGAAACATGCGGAACTCACCGATTTCCCCCAGCGTCTTTCTAAGCGACATCATATAATCAAAGGGATTTTTGCCGAATGCGAGCATATGTCCTAAAAGCGGTAATGCGCCGGGCATTTTGGGCGGGACTTTGCCGGGCGAAACGGTTTTTTCGGTATTCGTCTTATTCATTACTCAATCTGGACAGTTGCGCCTGAAAACCGGTGATTTTACGCGCGATGCCGGGCTAATGTACAAAACTTTTGCAAAATATCCCCTAAGTGCCTGACCATCAAGGCATTGAACCACATTCGGGCAGTCCCATTTACCACGCCAGGCGCCGCATGAAGGATCTGTTCTGCCAGCGAAAAATTCAAATGGCTGCAAACGGCAATTTTCAATTCGCCTTTTCCAATATCCTCATCTCGACCGGCGAAACCCTGCCTTTTGAGGAGACTTTGTCGTACACTTCATCGAAGGCTTGCCGGCAATACGGCAATCGCTCTCGCAGATCGTCATAGCCGGCATGGTCGAACATCTTCCTGAAATCTTCCCGGCTCATAAAGGTTCTTGCATACAAGGCCTGGTAGCCCCCGTGTTCGATAACGAATTTTTCCAGCAACGGCAGGGCGACGGCATTATCGAAACCCTCTTTTCCCGGCGTACCGTAGGCGCCGATATCCACATACATTTCGTCCACGGCATTGTCCTTTGCTATGAAAGGATGAACAAAGCCGGGCTGTCCGCCATTATCCTTGATCGCCATCGGCGACAGCCATAAGGGATATAGCCGGAAATGCTCGTCGAAATAGACAATGGACTGCTTCAGATGCCGGATCGGCACGAGCATGTCCTGAACCACATGAAACTTTTCCCGAAGCCGTCGGGTGGTTTGCGTTTCCGTGTATTTCAATAGTTCGATTCGAGGCGGCAGGGCCCAGCCCAGCAATGTCCTGAAAACGGGATGATTTCCGAATGGAATGATTTCCTCCATGGCCCAGAAATAACTACGGGTGTGCCGGTGAAAATAATCCCGCACCGGCAGATATTCGATGCCTTCTTTTCTGCGTTCAAGATAGGTTTGAACATGCTTGTAAAACCAGGGCTTGTACCATCGCCCGACGGTGTTCAAAGAGCCGTCCGGGCCCACGGCATCGGCAAACCTGCCGACCATGATGACCGCCTGATCGCGGCCGTAAACCAGACCTTCCACGAAATCGTTCTTTTCCGCCTCCCGGCTGGCTCGCTCGAAAACGCTGACCATGTCATCCAGGGTATGAACGGGCTGATAGTGAATCCTGACATATTTTTTGACCGGAATAATTTTCAACTCTGCAGCGACCAGAAAACCCAGCGTGCCATGGCTCCACGGAATCTGATAAAAGAGCTCTGGATTTTCCGAAGGACTGCATTTAACCAGCGTCCCTTCGGCGGTCACAATCTCGAAGGATTCGCAAATGTGCTGAAACAGCCCATATTTATGGCTGCTGGTTTCCACGCCGAAACCCATGATCAGGCCGCCCAACGTCAGGCTGTCCAGTTCCGGCACCACGGGCAGCGTCCAGCCTCGCGATACGAGGTTACGGGAGATCTGGCCCATGGTCGCCAGCGGCTCCACCCGCACAATTCTGCGCTGTTCGTCAATTTCAAGCAGGTCGTACATGCCGATATCGATCCTGCGGTGCGTAAGCTTGTATTTAGGCACCAGCTCGCTCATGGTTTTCCAGCCGGACCGGGCGGTGCAAAGTTTTTGCTCCGCGCCTTGATTTTTCCAATCCGCAATTTGCCGAATGACCGCTTCAACCCGGGCATCGTGTTTGGCGGGCGCGCTGTTCAAACGGAACGAAATCCAATTGCGGGCGCCGGCATAAGCGCCATAGACCGCTGAAACGGGCAGGAGGAAAAGGGTGGCGAATAGTCCCCGGTAATGGGTCAGTATATGCTCGAATAATTTTGAGAACGTGTAATTATTGTTATTGCTCATTAATCTTTCCGGCCTTAAAAGCGTCAAGTTTACTTTAACTAAGCTAATTCTACGCTCTTTCGTTTCGGAGCAAACGGCGCGTTCATCGCTTGTGTACCTCCGCCGCCAACTGAGACCGCAGCGCGTTCAGCGCCGGGTCACCCGGCGCCCTCTTCAGCGAAGCCTCGACGGTGGCTTTCGCCTCCCGCGTATGCCCCGCGCCATGCAAAGCCACGGCATAAACATAGCTGAAGCGCGCATCATCAGGGGCCAATTCCATCGCCCGCTTCAGCGAAGCCAGGGCCTCAGTCAGATGCTTCTGCCGCACCTGCAACAGTCCGAGGCTGTGATGCAAAACGGCCGCTTTCGGCTGGCGCGCCAGACCTTCCCGGAGCAACGCCTCCCCTTCCCGGTCGCGGTTCGTCTGGCGGTAGAGATCAGCCAGATTGACGTAGGCCGGCAACCAGTCCGGATCGATGGCGAGCGCCTCACGATACGATTGTTCAGCTTCCGCGGATTCGCCGCGCGCCGCGTGGAAATTGCCCAGATTGACCTGCGCGGCCGGCTCGTCGGCATTGAAGCGCAATGAAACAAGGTATTCGTCAATGGCGCGCCCGAAATCGGCCCGTTCGCCCGTCGGCACCTGTTCGGCGGAAATCCCGGCCAATGCACTCGCCGCAAGCATGCGCACCGCCCGCGCCGGATCGCGCAGCAATGGATGGGCGAGTTGCCAAAGCTGCTCCGGCGACAGCAGCGCCAAGGCCTCGACTGCGGCGGCGCGCACTTGCGGGTCGGCATCGCCGAACGCATCGGCCAGCGCCGGAAGCGAAATCCCGCTCAGCCACTGGCTCAGTTCCGAAACCGCCGTAGCCCGTGCGATAGCCGGCTGATCCTTGTCGTGCAGCAACGCGATCAGACGCGTCTCGGCATCCTTGGCTCTCGTTCGTGCCGCATGCAGGGTTTCGGCATAATCCTGATGCCCCTTGGGATCATGTCCGTACCATTGCCGCACTTTGTCCGCCGCCCAGCGAGCCGGCTTGTCTGCATGGCAGTTCGTACAGGCATTGGGCGTATCGAGCCGCACAGAAAGATCCGGACGAGGAACTCTGAAGCTGTGATCGCGGCGCGAATCGACGACCATATAGGTCCTGGCCGGCATGTGACAATTCACGCACTGAGCGCCGCCAGAGCCGGTGTCGTGGAAATGATGCTTGTCAGTATCGTACTTGTCTTGGCTGTGGCATTGCAGGCAGACCTCGTTTCCGGGCGCGCGCAGCTTCAGGCTGTGGGGTTCATGGCAATCGCTGCAGGTTACGCCGGCCGCATGCATCTTGCTTTGCAGGAAAGAGCCGTATTCGTAAACCTCGCCTTCGATCTGGCCATCGGCATGATACAGCGTTTCCTGCAGCAGCGAAGGCAGATGGGTATCCATCAGCGGGCCATAGCGGTAATCGCCGGCCAGCTGGGCGCGCCGTGCATGACAGCGGGCGCAGACCTGGATTTCCCTATCGGAACTGCGTGGGATGCTACGATGGGCGTTGCCCGAGGCCGGATCGATCGTCCACTGGATTTTTTGTCGTTCATTCAACAGGACGGTCAAGCCCCGAGTCCCGGCATCGATGAACTCGAACCCTGGCCTGCGTTCGGCCCAGGCCACATGATCGGAGCCGGGCCCATGGCAGGCTTCGCAGGCCACGTCGATCTCCGACGCGGTCGTGCGGTAAGTGCGACTGGCCGGATCGTAGTTTTTCTGCAGATTGGTCGAATGGCACTCGGCACACATGTAGTTCCAGTTTTGCGAGCGCTTCGTCCAGTGCAGCTCGTCTTTATAATCGATTTTCTCGTTCGGATAGAGATGAAACCAGCGCTGGCCGCCCTGTTCCTTTGGCCGGCTGTCCCAGGCGATGGACAGGGCCTGTAGCCGTCCTCCCGGAAGCTCGACCAGGTACTGCTGGAGCGGCGTGAAGCCGAAGGTGTACTTGATCTCGAAATCGGCAAGCCCGCCGTCCGGGCCGTCAGTGCGCACCAGGTAACGCCCGTCCTGGCGGAAGAACCGGGAAACCGTGCCGTCCTTTTTGAATTCGGCGCCGCGAAAATCCCCCAGCACCGTCCCCTCGTTCGCCTCCTGCATGGCGAGGTCGTGGTGTGAACCCTGCCACAGACGATCCTGTTCGGCATGGCAGCCGGCGCAGATTTGGCGCCCTACGTAACTGGCTTCCATTCGGCTCGCAGGCTGCCCTGAAACCTGGCCGGCGTCAGGCGATTTCCAGCAGGCAAGCCATACCCCGGCAAGCACAGTGATCGCCAGCATGAAAAGAACCGCCAGCCGATATTTGTTATGCATGACCGATGTCATGTCCCGGGAGTCTCGTCATTTACCCGAGAAGTCCAGCCGGACCGGGCGCCTGCCTGTGGGATCACGAGCGTATCCATAGCTCTGCCTCATCTAATGAGGCGTTTGGAAAGAACTCAATTTCCGTGGGGCGAAGCCCTTTTCCGGTAAACATGAAGATTTGCTCCCTCCAGCTTTCATCGCCTACGATCGCCATCTTTACAATAGAGTTGCCATAGCCCGTCAGGAAACCGACATCCTCCCATTCTTCGGTCTTTTCCCAGCCCTCGAAATTCTCAGCCATGATCAACAGCCTCGGCTTCAAGCCGCGATCGATCAGATCGCGGGCCATTTCCTGCAATGCCTTCTGATCGGCCAGCCTCATAACGCCCGAAATGCGGACACGCATGATATCGTTATCGATTTCCAAAATTTCGTAAGCCATTGCACGACCTCTCTTGTCATTATTCCGCAGTGTGACCGGCTTCTCCGGGTAGCGCTCTGCAGGATTCATTTCACCTCGACAGTCACTTTTTCGATTTTACCTGTGAAGCGCGTTTGTTCGCCCTCGCCGAGGCTGTCAACCACCGGCGTGGCCTCGTCGATGCCCACATCAGCCGTTTCGTCGATCGCGAATATCCTCGGCTGCGTTCGATCGATGCGGCCTTCGGCGACTTTGCTGCCATTGACGGACAGCGCGCCTGTTCCGCCCTTGCCTACTCCGCCGCCGTCGTAGGCGAAGTCGAACACCAGCGTGGCCTTGCCGGCCGGCAAGGCTTCCGGCGCAGTCACCGTATAGCGGTTCAGACCCAGCCAGTTATAAGTGTAGGCAGGCTTGCCGTCCTTCAGGTACAGACTCCAGCCGCCGAACCGTCCGCCCTGGGCGAGAATAACGCCGTTGGCGCCGCTCTCGGGAATTTCCAGCTCGGCGGTGATGGTCTTGGAGCGGTTTTTCACGTCGATAAAGACGTTTTCCATCATGCCCGTCATGCCCTCGCCGAGTGTGAGCCTGGTGCGGCCGGCCATCACGTCGGGCCGCCCTACCGCGGAAGCGGTAAAGCGTTCGAGCAGACGGTCGTCGATCGGCAGTACGTTGTACTTGACCGCCTCACTCATGAACAGCTTCTGCATTTCGGCGAGCTTCTGCGGGTTCTCTTTCGCCAGGTTGCGGCTGAGGCTGAAGTCCTTGCTCACATCATAGAGTTCCCAGATGTCTTCGGTCAGCGGGCGGCGGTTCTCGGTTTCCCAGGGCGCCCGGTGCAGCGTGCCGGCAAACCAGCCGTCATGATAGATGGCGCGGTTGCCGAACATCTCGAAATATTGGGTAGCATGGCGGTCCTTGGCCTTGGCATCGTCAAAGGTGTAAGCCAGGCTCACCCCTTCGAGGGGTTTCTGCATCGTGCCGTTGACCACTTTGGGTTCAGGGAGATGGACCGCTTCGAGGATCGTAGGCACGATGTCGATCACGTGATGGAACTGGCTGCGGACTTCGTTTCTGGCCTTGAAGCCCTTGGGCCAGTGAATGACCATACCGTTGCGCGTGCCGCCGAAGTCCGAGGCCACCTGTTTGGTCCACGCGAACGGCGCATCGAACGCTACCGCCCAGCCCGCCGCCATGTGCGGGTAGGTTTCGGGCCCGCCCCATTGATCCAGATGCTTGAGCTGGTCTTCCACCGTTTCCTGCACATAATTGAAGTAGGTCATCTCGCTGAACATGCCGTTCATGCCGCCCTCGGCGCTGGCACCGTTATCGCCTTCTATATAGATGAACAGGGTGTTGTCCAGCTCGCCCAGGTCCTCGAGCGCCTTGACCAGTCGGCCGATCTCGTGGTCCGTGTGTTCGGCGAAACCGGCGTAGACTTCCGCCTGGCGCGTGAACAGCTTCTTCTCGTCCGGCGTGAGCGTGTCCCAGTCCTTTATGGCCTCGGGCTTGACCGCCAGTTGAGTTCCAGCGGGTACAACGCCGAGCTCGATTTGCCGCCTGAGCGTCTCCTCGCGCTGCTTGTCCCAGCCCTGGTCGAACTTGCCTTTATACCTGTCGGCCCACTCCTTCGGCACATGATGCGGCGCATGCGTGGCGCCGGGCGCATAGTAAACGAAAAACGGCTTGTCCGGCGTCAGCGCCTGCTGATAGCGGACCCAGGCGATGGCCTGGTTGGTCATGTCGGTAGTGAAGTGGTAGTTCGGGTCATGCGGCGGCTGGACCTTGGTCACGCCATCGTAAATCAAAGGCGACCATTCATTGGTCTCACCGCCCAGGAAGCCGTAGAACTTGTCGAAGCCCTGCAGGGTCGGCCAGCGGGCAAACGGTCCCGAAACGCTGATTTCCCAGGGCGCCGTTTCATGCCATTTGCCGAATGCGCCGGTGCTGTAGCCGTTGAGCCGCAGTATCTCGGCCACCGGCGCCACGCTGTTCGGCAGCACGGCGGTATCGCCGGGAAAAGCCGTAGCCGTCTCCATGATCGAACCAGTGTTGGCGGTGTGGTGGTTGCGGCCCGTCTTCAGCGCCTGGCGGGTCGGCGAACATAACGCCGTGGTATGGAAGTTGTTGTAGCGCAGGCCCTCTTGCGCGAGCCGGTCCATTGTCGGCATCGCGACCGGGCCGCCGAAGGTATTGGCCGTGCCGAAGCCCATGTCGTCAATCAGCACAATAACTACGTTGGGCGCGCCCTTTGGCGCCTTGACCTCGAAACGCGGCGGAGCCTTGGCCTTGCGGGCATCGAGTTCCTTAATCGGCGGGTAATCGGGTTCGATAATGGGCAGGATGGTGCGGTCAAGCTTGGCAGCACCGGGCGTGGCAGCCGCTACCCCGGCCGGCTCAAGGGCGGCGAAAACAGACAGAATGAATAAGGCTACGAACAGATATTGTCTTTTCATTTTTCTTATCCTTTTCCGGAATGCCTGTGCTTCATCGATTGGGATAAAGATCGGTCTAGCCTGGTCGGCTGCCTGTGTTTAAAACAATCTCAGCATGAGCAGCTCTGGATTGGTTGACACTCCAGCTGCCGAGCCAGTTCCCGGAGGATCTGTCCAGGCGTGCGTATGCAGCAAGAAGCCGGGATTAGCCAGACTTCACATTAGTGCGTATTTCTCCGCATTCAGTCGCTTGAACAACTGGTTTCAAGTCAAAGCCCGGTAATTGTCAAGCTAGACCGTAATGGTACGAATAGAAATTCAGCCAAAAACAAGAACAATAGCCGCTGAAGTAACGGAAATGCGGCTTGGCCCAAGATAAACAATTATCACATCCATACGAACTTCTTATTACACAGTGCTTTGCCGGCAACCGTCTATGGGATGTCCCGGCGAGAGACCAATATGCTGACACAGGAGATTCAGCCATGGGCATGATTTGCAGTAAAGACTTCGGGCCCATCCGCGATGATTACCTCTTTTTTGAAGAGCATAGTACGGAAGCCGCCGAAGATTTGCTCGCCTACATGCCTCACGTGCATGTACGTACGGCTGGAAGCGGCCCGATTCATATGCTGGACTTTGGCTGCGGCTCAGGACGGTTCTCCCGCCAGTTTCTCGCCCTGGCCCGCCTGCCGCCGGAGCGGCTGCGGCTCTCTCTGGTCGAGCCTGAGCCCGGCTATCTCCGACAGGCGCTCAAGCAGCTGCAGCCCTTCTCTGCGTATCCCGCGCAAGCCTGGCCGGCGCTGCCGCCTGGCCTGGAAGCCCGCTTTGATCTGGTCCTGGCCAACCATGTTTTTTACTATGTCCCGCGTCTTGATGAAGTGCTGGCCCGCATTCTTCGCGCTTTAACCCCCACTGGGCTGTTCCTCGCCGCTATCGCCGGGCAGAAAAACAGGCTGATCCAGTTCGCGACCTATTGTTTTAACCTGATCAACATGCCTTATCCTTACCACACAGCAGAAGACCTTGAGGCCAGCCTGGACAGGCAGGGCGAAGTTTATCGCAAACAGGCCATGCATTATGAGCTGGCTTTTCCGGATGCGGAAGAGAATCGCTTGAAAATCATGCGCTTCCTGATGGGAGATTATTTCGATGAAATCCCGCGGCAGCCTATGATGGATCTTTTCTCGCCTTATGCCCGGGCCGGCCGGATTGTGATTAAGACGGGGCATGAGCAGTTTGTCATTCAGCGCCAGACAATTAGGGCCGCGCAAAAGATTGGGCATACCTGAAAGTCACTCTCCTTTTAATCAGCTTTCGTGGAGGTTCAAATGAAACCATCAATCTCAGCAACATCAGTTATTCGTGCCGTAATGATTTTCGGCATCTTCACATTTTCATCTCCGGCGTTTTCCGGTACGGGCGAACAGACGCAGCCAAACAACTTCGGCGCACAAATTGCCGGCACATACCTGGCGATGCCTCAATCCGCTGATGAGTCAACCAGAATTCTGAACCTTTTCGCGGACGGCAACCTGACGAGCATACAGTCCGTTCAGTTTAGGGGAGAAGTGCCTCCCAATGCTTTCAGTAACCAGCATGGCACCTGGAAAAGCACTGGAGACAATAAGGCTGAAGCTATCGTTTTGAGTATTGTGTATGATGCGGCAACGAACGCGTTCTTGGGCACCGTAAAATCCCAATTCGATATGCAATTCGATAATACACTGCAGACTGTAACCGTCACTGTAAAAGGACAGGTTTTCGGCCCCGGCATAGACCCGCTGAATCCCGGCAGCGTTCAGCCAACCGATGAATTCAGCCATAACTTCCAGGCGAAACGTGTTGCCGTCGGCAGCGCAGGCTCTACTCCTGGCGATACAAACACTGGCACTGACAGCTCAAATTAATTGAACAGGGCTTACGCAGCTTGCCTGTTCAACCGTAGAAAGGCGAAGTCTCCCCCACAGGCTTGCGTAAATCCTGTTGAATTAACCGAGTCATCAAGGACGTGTTTTTTAAAACCAGACGGGGCAAGCTCTGCATTCACACGCCCTGCCCGGCTTAATCAGAGCCATCAGTAATTGGACGGATAGTAATAGTACGGATAGAAAACCGGCTTAAAACATGAACAATGGCCGATAGCCGCTACAGTGGCGGAAATCCAGTTTGGCTCAGCGTCAGTAATCAGCCGTCGCATCAACATGGATTGCAGCCATGCGTTGCGCTCCGTCGGCCGCAGGCTTGGGAACCGGGACTCTCGCCGCCCTGCCCGCGCTTCCTGTCGAAAATGCCGACAAGCCGCGATGCCCGTGACAGTCCGGATGGCAAATGCGAAAAGTCGCCCGATAAACTGCCAAGTCTTCTGAGCCATAAGGCTGGCCATTATGCGGCCAGACTGTTGAGTTGCGTCGCTGGAAAGCAAATATCGCTCACAACTGAAGCAGCCAGGAGGAGACTCGTGACCACGATAATCAATTTCATCAGCGGCCTGCTTGTCATCGCCACGCTCCTCCAGGCCGCTGGATGCCAAACGGTAGACACAAGGCATACGCAGGATGTCGGCAGTCCCAAGTATCCGCCGTCCGATCCGTCGCAGGTTCAGATTCTGCGCACGGAACCGACGCGTCCGCACGTGCGCCTGGGCGAAGTCAGGGCCGAACCCTCAAGCGAGAGCGTCGACGTGAGCAAAATTGAAGAGGCTTTGCGACAGGAGGCGGCCAAGCTGGGCGCTGACGCGGCGGTCGTCGTCTATGACCGTACCGAGGTCACCGGCGCCTGGGTCACCGGACCGTGGCGGGACCGGTCCGTTCAGCCGATCGAAGGCCGCGTTGTGATCGCCATAGCCATCAAGTACCAGTAAGTTGGCCGAATTCGGGTAACAGCGATAATCAAACAACAGCAGTACGTATCACCGCCGGAACAAGCGCAGGGAGACAGCAACTTCAAACAACGATAGGAGATTGCAATGCATACAACTAGTCTTCAGAAACAGCAGTTGGGCGCATTACTCGGGCCGTTGTTCATAATTTTCATTTTACTGGCGCTTTCACTCGACATTGCCTGGGCAAAAACTCCGGGCGGCACCGTGCTGCCTCCCCCCGAGCTGCCATTCAAGGGCAAGATCGGGCAGACTTACAAGGATTCAAAACCCGACAAGATTCCGGTCATCAAGGCGCCGGCCGGGGCGCCGAACATCCTGGTCGTTCTGATCGATGATGTCGGCTACGGCGCCTGGGGGACCTTCGGCGGGCAGATTCCCACGCCCAACCTGGACAAATTGGCGCAAGGCGGCCTGCGCTATACGCAATTCCACACGACGGCGCTGTGCTCGCCCACCCGGGCCGCCTTGCTGACCGGGCGCAACCACCATTCGGCCGGCACCGGCACGATCACGGAAACCGGCACCGCCTATCCCGGCTATACCGGCCAGATTCCGAAGAGCACGGCGATGATCTCGGAGATCCTGCGCCAGAACGGCTACAGCACCGCCTTCTTCGGCAAGAACCACAATGTCCCGGACTGGGAGACCAGCGTTTCAGGCCCTTACGACCGCTGGCCCGGCCTGCAAGGCTTCGACCACTTCTACGGCTTTATCGGCGGGGAAGCGAATCAGTGGGCGCCGGCGCTTTATCGCGATCACCAGCCCGTGGAAATGCAGGTACCGAAAGGCAAGGAAGGCCGCTATACGCTCAACGATTCGCTGGCGGACGAAGCTATCAAATATATTTTCCAGCAGAAATCGGTCACGCCCGACCAGCCGTTCTTCGTCTATTATGCGCCCGGCGCCACGCACGCGCCGCATCACGTGCCCAAAGATTGGCTGGACAAGTTCAAAGGACAATTCGACCAGGGCTGGGACAAGTACCGCGAAGAAGCTTATCAACGCCAGCTCAAGCTGGGTGTTATCCCGCCTGATACAAAGCTGACGCCCAGGCCCAGGGAAATTCCGGCCTACGATTCGCTCACGCCGGATCAGAAGCGGGTGGCTGCACGTCTGATGGAAGCGTTCGCAGCTTATACCGCGCAGACCGACTATGAAGTAGGCCGCGTTCTGGATGCACTGGACCAGGTCGGCCAGTTGCATAACACCCTCGTCTTCTGGATCATCGGCGACAACGGCGCCTCCATGGAAGGCCAATTGTCCGGCACCTTCAACGAGATGGCGGCCTTAGGCGGCGTACAGGAAGATCCGGCTTTTATCTTGCAGCATCTGGACGACATCGGCGGACCGAATGCCTACAACCATTACCCGGTGGGCTGGGCCTGGGCCATGAACACGCCGTTTCAATGGGGCAAGCAGATCGCCTCACACCTGGGCGGCGTACGCAATCCCATGGTGATCGACTGGCCGGATCGCATCAAGGACAGAGGCGGCCTTCGCACCCAATTCCATCATGTGATCGACATCGCGCCTACTATTCTGGAAGCGGCGAAACTCCCGATACCCAGCGAAGTGAACGGCATCAAGCAGAAGCCCATGGAAGGCGTCAGCATGCTGTACAGCTTCGATCAGCCTAGCGCCGAAAGCGCACGGCGCGAACAGTACTTCGAGATGTTCGGCAACCGGGCGCTGTACAAGGACGGCTGGATTGCCGCCGCTCGCCATGGCCGGCTGCCGTGGACGACCGGAACCTACGATTTCGACAAGGACAAATGGGAACTTTACGATTTGACGCACGATTTCAGCGAAGCCGACGATCTCGCCGCCAAATATCCCGACAGGCTCAAAAAGCTGCAGGACGAGTTCTGGGTGCAGGCCAAAAAATTTCAGGTTTTACCGCTGGACGACCGCCTGGCCGAACGCACCGATCCTCGCTTGCGCCCAAGCCTGATCGAGGGACGAACCCGGTTCACCTATTATCCGGGAAGCATCCGGGTTCCGGAAAGCTCCGCGCCGCCAACCAAAAACGCATCGCATGACATTACGGCGCACATCGAAGTGCCCCAAGGCGGCGCTGACGGCGTTCTGGTCGCCGAGGGCGGCGTGGTCGGCGGCTTTTCCCTTTATATCAAGGACGGAAGGCCTGTCTACGAGTATAACTACTTCACTCAGGCCCGCAGCAAAGTGACCGGGTCCGAAGTGCTGCCGCCGGGGCCGGCCGCCATCCGCATGGAGTTTCGCTATGACGGCGGCGGCATCGGTAAAGGCGCCACGACGACACTCTTCGTCAATGACAAGAAGGTGGGCGAAGGCCGCATTGGAGTCACCAGCTGGGGGCGTTTCTCGGCTGACGAGACCTTCGACGTCGGCGAAGATACGGGATCGCCCGTTAGTGCAGATTATGCTTCGCCCAATCGATTTACGGGCATCCTCAAGAAAGTGGAAATTAACATCAAACCGGCAAGCGTAAACACGGCCGATCAGGAAAAAATCAGAAGCATGGCAGTAAGATCAAGGCTTGTGATGGAGTAAGGCTGGAATCGTTTACAGCGATTGCATGCTGGAGGAAGAGCCGCCGTGCCTGTCAGCCGCCGAAAGCGAGCGATGCGCCTCCCTTCGACTGAGCTCAGGACAGTCCTTACGTCGGCACATCCTATGCGATACCGATTTATCCTGACCCAGCATTCATTGGCGGCGCTCTTTTGTCTTTAATATTAACTGCCTTTCACTTTGGAGATGGATCAACATGAAAATCAGCATACAAGCGACGGTTCAATCGGATATTGAGAAGGTTTGGTCTGCCTGGACAATGCCGGCTGACATAAATCAGTGGCATGCAGCCAGCGACGATTGGCACAATCCGAGAAGCGTAAATGACCTTCGGGTTGGAGGAAGGTTTTCGTATAGAATGGAAGCAAAAGACGGCGGCATGGGGTTTGATTTTGAAGGAACCTATACAAATGTGGTCCCAAACAGACTGATCGAGTATATCCTGGAAGATGGGCGGACTGTTTCAATCAACTTTGAACCAGTGAATAACAAAATCAAGATTGTGGAAACATTTGACGTCGAAGATGCGAATTCAGCTGAATTGCAGAGGCAGGGTTGGCAAAGCATTCTCAACAGGTTTGCCTTATATGTTGAATCGAGAATATAGTGGCCTTGGAAATCAACATCTCTATCCAGCTGGCGACGTTGACAGACTACCGCTGAACCCAACTATCAAACGCCAGGAATATAATGAAACAATCATTGAAATTCAGTCAGTTCGGCGCCGATGACGGACAAATAGTCATCTATTTTCATGGTGCGCCCGGTGCGCCGGAAGAATGCAAAATTTTCGATCCTGATGGAAAAAGCCACGGTTTGACGTTTGTTTGTTTTGATCGGTTTTCTATCGATGCTTCGGTAAACGGGGAAACGTATTACAAGCTTCTGGCTGAGGAAATTTCAAAGAAAGCCGCCGGGAAACAAGTAGATGTCATCGGATTTTCAATCGGCGCTTTTATTGCGCTGCAGACGTGCCGTTACATGACTGACGGGGCCGTCAAAAGTCTGCATTTGGTTTCCGCAGCTGCGCCGCTGGAGGCAGGAGATTACCTTGAAGCCATGGCTGGCAGACAGGTTTTTCAGCTGGCTAAAACATTTCCTGCCCTGTTCGTTTTATTGTCCTACTGGCAAAGATTGCTCGCCTTGCTTTTCCCCAATGCATTATTTCGCGTTTTATTTGCCAGCGCCGCCGGTGCTGACAAAGCGCTGGCAGCCGACCGCGCATTTCAATCCGACATCACCCAAGTATTGAGATTGTGCTTTACTGACCGCGTGCAAGGCTATGCGAGAGATATCGGAGCTTATGTGAGCCCATGGAAAACCACGCTTCCGGAGGTTTCCGCCAAAACATACATCTGGCATGGCGCGGAGGATAACTGGTCGCCGAAGCTTATGGCCGATTACCTGAAATCAGCGATCCCAGGCTGCACCTCGATCAAGATGTTTAACGGCCTGTCACACTACTCGTGCCTATACCGGGCGGTGCCTGAAATATGTACTCTACTGGGCAAGGCGTAACATGACGGCCGCTTACGGACATCGCCATCCGGAGCGCTACCGAATTCGAAGACCAATTTCCGAGCACTAGAATGACGTTCCACATAGTCTTCGAATCTACCGACATTTGAGCAAATGTCGGTAGATTCGCTGTCGAAGGCAACGAACAGAACTTTGATCGGCTTGCGGAAAAACTGTTGCGGCCGGAGCAACCGTGAAGCCTCATCCTTCAGTCGATCAAAAATCGTACGAAATGATACACTTAGTCGCTTAATTTAAAAGCCAAAACCGGAGAGCCGAACGATGACAATCCTTGTCCCTATGTCCCAGGAAGAGTTTATCGCATTCGCTGCCGAGGCTGTGCCTGCGTATGCGGCCGACAAAGTTGCGGCCGGCCAGTGGCATCAGGCCGAGGCACTGGACCTTGCGCGCAAGTCATTTGAAAAACTGCTGCCCCAGGGCCTGCAGACAGTGAACCACCATCTGTTTACGCTGTATGACCGAACGAATCAAACCGACGTTGGCGTGCTGTGGATCGAAGTTCAGAAACGGGCGGGGAAACAAGTCGCTTTTGTCAACGACATCTCTATCAAGCCCGAATTTCAGCGCAAAGGTCACGCCAAGCGCGCTTTAGCAGCCCTTGAGACCCTTGCCGGCTCTCTCGGATTATCAGGTATTTCTTTGCACGTATTCGGCCACAACAAATCTGCACAAGCTTTATACGATAGCCTTGGTTATCGCCCGACGAACGTCCTGATGTTTAAGCCAATCGAGGATACAAGCGCCTAATCCTCTCGGTCAAGAGAATCCGCCGCAGCCAGAATCTTCTGAAGTTAATAGCATATGTGTCTTTTCAGCTCCGGCTGCGTTGCTTTGCAACCGATCTTTTATCTGCAACGTTAATTCTCCTCTCAATATCTGTATGACCGAGGTGAATCCTGGGCTGGACAGAAAAGCATTGTCTAATTTTACAAGCTTATTCGGCACAATCTGGGTTATCGCTATAAAAAACGCTTGCCGCCGGCCTATTAGGTGGCGGAAGTTCAGGCCATGCTTGCAACACGCGAGGCGACCGTCAAACACCGGCCGCCTTACCGTCCCGACCTGAATCCGATCGGGCCGGTCTTGGCCAGGCGGAAGGCGCTCCGGCGCACGGTCGGCCAATTAATGGATCGTTCTCAGGCCGACGAATGCCTGAACTTCTTGATTCAGGCTATGTTTCTGATTATAAAGATTAATGCTCTATTAATCGGCTGCCAAAAATTCTGGAAATCTCTGTTTGCTTCCCCGATCAGAAAAATTTTGGAGTATGTATTTTAAAGAAACAAGGTTCAGCGTCATTCTGAATAACACGTCATTGTTGTGCAGCAAACCGTAACAATGATAGGTCCTCAGCATGATGTTGGTCTGGTTCAAGGTATTGCTGCCTGATTCCGGGCGTTGATCCACCAGAATATGCAGCTTTTCATTGTTTTTAAGCAAGCTTAAAGAGCGCCGATCCACTGAAATTTCATGAGAGGTATAAACCATAGGATTGCGCTTGAAGTCATGATTTTCTAACTGCGCCTTTTCCAATAAGGCGCCGGAGCTCAGGCTGCAAGGAAATATCTCGGGATACTGCGCAGTTTGCGTTAGCTCATCGAAATAATCCGATTGCTCGGCGAAAGACCCGGAAAGAAAGTTTTTAACCGAGCCATTATTCAAATATTTACGCTTAAGAAAATAATCCGTGCCGGGCACCCTAGTGCAGTCCGGAACCTCATCGAGATCCGGCAGATTGTCAAGTTTAGTGTCGGCTAAAAACAGTGGCGCTTGCGTTTCTTTTTTAAAGCCCAGCAGCAC